>SPJK01045940.1_pt1 | contig 46839 bp, 63 predicted proteins | sample 3741771 | NCBI WGS metagenome assembly SPJK01 (sample SAMN10925997, study PRJNA522277) | cold seep metagenome | isolation source: Elba SIP-enriched marine methane seep metagenome, extraction at timepoint T2 | place: Italy: coast of Elba, Mediterranean Sea
ACTTCAAGACGTGTCTCCTGGAACAATGATCAACATTCGTTTCTCGGGCGCACGCGACGAGGCCCGTCCGCAAATATACTACACGGACGTGGAAGCTGTCCACATGCAGCAGCTTTTTGACAACGAAAGGTAAGCGCCATGGCCCTGAAGATTACGCCCGGTCAGAACTTACCGAAAGACGGCCAAGCGTTCGCTGACATCGAGAACGAGCTCAAAGGCTTCGTCAACCAGACCGAGATCCTCAACCTGGGCATCGAGAACTTCACCGGAAACTCGACGCCCTTTGTCGTGTCCGCGTCCGAACCGCCCAGTTTCCGGACACCCGGGCAGATGTGGTTCAACCGCACCGACGGAAGAATGTACGTCTGGTACGACCGCGGCGTCTCGGCCGCAAGCGAAGCCCAAGCAGGGTTCTCGCGCAACGACATCTCGCCCGAGCATTGGATCTGCGTGTCGGACCGCAAGCAAATCTACGCGATCATGCTCCAGCGCGAGACCTACCACCTCACCGCGGGCAACCAGCCGGTCCGCATGGAGGCCGGCTCGATCGAAGAGCAGTCGCTGTACAGCACTCTGTACGACGGCGACACCGTAGTCGAGTGGACGCTGTCCGACGCAATCGCAGCCGCAGCCGTCGCACCGCTCGGGATCCAAGGGGCAAACAAAGCCTGGGCCGGCGTGCGGCTGGGCACCTGGGGCGGGCGGATCCACACGAACAAGCTCTTCGTGTCCACGACGGACTACACCCTCGCGGGCATCAACATCTCGGGCGGGGTGTTCCACGACCTGGGCTACCACCGCGTGCTCTGCTCGGCCGTGGTCGGCCCGAACTACGCGGGCGTTGAGGGCAACATCGTCGGCTCGGACGGTGGTGGTGGTGCGTCCAATCCGGCCCAGATCGCACTGGGCGAGATCGACGCGAAAGGCGTGCACCGCCCGTCCGGCAACCCCTACGAATGGGACTACGGCAACCGCTCCGCCTTCGTGGGCTACATCACCGAATCAGGCTCGCACTCCACGCGCGACAAAGTCCTGACGTTCTGGCACGGTAGCTCGCCGACTTCCAACTGGATCGAGGTGGGTACGTAATGGCGACGATCACACCAGGCTACGACTTTGGCATCGACGAAGTCCCCACGTTCGGGAAGTTCATCGCGCAGGCACAAGGCCTCGACATCACCGGTCTCGAGTTCTCGGACCTGGTCGACGACACCAGCTTCGTGTTCAACTCGCCCGAGTCGAACGGCTCCGGCGCGTCCCAGGCCGACACCCTCGAGGGCGGGCTCTGGTTCGACACGTCCGGCGAGATGCACGTGACGATCCGCGCGTACGGCTGGTGGGGAAGCTCCGGGTACTCCGGGCCCGAGTTCATCAAGTGCCCGATCTTCAAGCTTTGGCGCGGCGGCTGGGACACGGTGCGCGCGGTCCGCGTACTGTCCGGCGACCAAGGACTCGAGCCGGTCCAGGGCGGCGGGGCGGTTGACACGGGCTACACGCCCACTTCGATCGCGCGCTCCGTGGCCTGGATCAACCAAGCCGCAGTTGGCCCGCGCGACGGCGGCTACAACTCGGACGACACGGCGCTATCCGGCACGTACTTCCGAATGACGGTGCGCGGCATCGGGCGGTTCAACGCAACCTCAACGATCGCGACCACCGGCGTGAACATGCCGTACCGGTTCGCGTCGACTTCTGCGCTACAGTGGGACCAGCGCAACATCACCTCGCCCGGCTCGTCGCCACCTACGTGGGGCGTCGGTGAGATCTACGGCGCGCTGGTTTCAGACGAGGGCGGCACTTGGATCGGCCGCGGGCGAGCTTGGTACTACGGGCGCGCAGTCGCAAACGAGTTGGACACATGAGACTAACCGTACAGACCGACCTCACGGGCGTAATCACCCGACAAGAACTCGCGGACATGTGGTCGCAAGCTTCGATCCCTCCGATCGAAAAGACCGACCTCGACCCCGCGTTCGCCAACATCTTCGTCGGTACGAACTTCTCCGACGTCGGCGCGAGCGTCCCGAACCCGCAGCCGGGCCAACTGTTCTGGCACCAGCAGCAAGCGATCATGTACGTGTACACTGATTCGCTCGACGTCATGGACAACGGTGACAAGACGGGGGTTTCTCTATGGCTCGCGGTAGGCCCAGACTCCTTCGAGACTGCGTGTCTCACAGCTGAGCCGGTCCCCGCGGGCGCTGTGGTCGAGCCGGCCTGGGACCGCTACGTCAAAGTCTTCAACCCCGACGGCGCGCAGTTCGGCGCGAACCCGCTCGCGAACGCCCCCGCCCCGCTCGGCATCAACCAGTCCGGAATCAACGACGACTACGACCCCCGCCTCGAGTACGACACAACGGCCGAGTCCGGCACTTGGATCCGGGTGTGCATCGACGGCTACGGCCGCTTCTGGCACCCCCACGCCGAGCTGCTCGGGGGCGACCCAGACAGCGCAATCAGCGCCGGCCGGTTCGAGATCGACATCGTCACGACCCAGTTCAACTACGTAGGCTGCCCGCCTGGGGACTCTGCGTACCGCGGCGCTGGGATCGGCAACGGGAACGGCGCAACTGCCGCCGGGCCCTACACAGTAGGAAAGACAATGCACAACGTCACGATTCCTTCCGGGTACACAGCGACGTACCCATTCATGTCCTGGGAGGGATACGGGTGTGTGCGCTTTAGGAGCGACGTAGTCTAATGGGCGGTGCAGGTGGTATCGGAGCACTTATCGGCGGGATCGGCGGTATTGTTGGGGGAATCTTCTCCAGCAGCGCCCGACGCCGAGCGCAGCGTCGTTTCCGGCGCCAGCAGCAAGAGGGAATCGCGGACGCGCGGCGGATCACGGAAGAGCGAGTACAGGCCGTACTCGACAATCCCCTAATCCAGTCCGCCTCCAATTTCATCCAAGAGAGCTTCGCCGGCGATGGCGGCCCGCTCGCGGAGCAGTTCCGTAAACGGCTTGAGGTTGCCCAGGAATCGCGCGGACTTCGTCGCTCCACAGCCGGCGCCGTGGCCGAGGCGTCCAGTCTCGCGGCATTCCGCCAGAACTTTCTCGCTCAGCTCCTGCCCCAAGCGCAGAGCTTCGGCACACTGGGCGAGCGCTTCCGCCAGTCGATACTCGGGCAAGAGCTGCCCATCAACATCGCTTCGCATACGGGCGCTCCGATCCCCGGAATCTCTCAGGCGAGCGCAGAGCTCCAGAACCCAGCAGCATTCGACGGACTCGCATCGGCCTTCAGCGGTGGCGTGAGCGGTGCTCTCGGCGGCGGACAGATCGGCCAGCAGCTCGGAGCAAGCCAGCAGCAGTTCCAGCAGGTCAGTGCGCAAAACGATTTCCTCGACGCGCTTCGGACGCGCGGTGGCGGTGGTGTTCAGAGTTTCGGCGGCTTCCAATCATCGGGAGGCGTAGTCACCAACTCGCCGATCTCGATCAGCTCGTTCTAAGGTAAGCCATGCCCCCTTTCGACCTCGGCAATGATATCGTACAGCGCAGAGGAATCAACACCTCGGGTGGGATAAATCCCAACGCGGAGTTTGAGCAGCGCTTCTCCCAGCAGCAGAACCCCTTCGGCGAGGAGTTCGGCGGCGGTAACCTGTCGCGTATCTTCCGAGGCCAGGAGCGCAACCAGTCCGGTCGGTTCAACTTCGGCAACTTCACCGGCCAGCAGCTCGAGCTCGGCCGCGCGACCGCGTTCAACCAGTTGTTCAACACCCAGCTCTCGGGCCAGCAGAACGACGCAGTTGCCGCTGTCCAGAAGAACAGGATCGCGCGCGGCCTACGCGGCAAGGCAGCAGAAGCAGCCGCCCGGCAAGCCCAACAGCGGTTCGCCTCGGGCAACCGGCGCGAAGCGCTTAGCTTCATCACCGAGGACTTCCAGCGAAACAACCCAGCCTTCCGCGAGTTCCAGGCCACGGGCCAGGGCGGCGAGGAAGGTCTTGGCGCCTTGGACTTCATCGCCCAGTCGCGCGCCGTCCAGTTGCTCTCGCAGTTCGGAAGTATCACGAACCGCAACGCCGCGGTCAACCGCGCGAACAACGTAACCGGCGGCGAGGTCACGGTGGCCGAGCAGAACGCAGTTGGCGACAACCTGCGCGGACAGGGCTCAGTCGAGCAGAACTTCCTCGGACAGAGCCGAGTCTTCGCGGGCGGCGGTGTCCAAGGTGTGGACACAACCGACACGGGCCTGGTCAACTCCGCTGAGTTTCGCGGAAGCAGCGCCCAGCTCGACTCGGCCGTAGACGCGTTCAACAGCCAGCGCCAGGACAACCGCAAGATCACGGACCTGACCGACCTTGCCGGCGGCGCCGACGCATTCAGCCGTATCCGCGAGTCGGGCGGCGAGGGAGTCGGCACGCTGCTCGACCAGCTCGTCGGAAGCGTCAAGTCCAACCTGATCGACGGCCGCATCGGTGGCCGCGACGACGTTGACGCGTTCGCGGACATCTTCGGCGTGGACGACACGCTCTTCAGAGACACGTTCCAGAAGTCTTCCCAGCAGATCACGCCATTCAGCGGCGGCGGTCGCACGACAGAAATCTCGCGCCCCAATCTCTTCGGCGGCCGGACCGACCGAACCGCGGGCGACCTTGACGATCGTATCGCATTCACCGAGAAGGCGATCCTCCGACAGCAGGACCAAGTCACACGCCAGCAGGGCAACCCGTTCCTGCGCGGCAACGACAACGGGCTCGGCGCGCGACGCAACGCGCAGTCCAACATCGACGTCCTCCAGTCCCAGCTGTCGAAGTTCCAAGCTCAGCGCCGTGACCTGGGCTTGCTCCAAAACACACTCTTTAGCCCGTTGATCTAATGCCACGAGAAATCGGCGACACTATCTTAGCAGCTGCGGGCGGGATCGTTCAGCAGCTCCAGAACCAAGACCAGCTCCGACTGCAAATGCAGCAGTTCGGCGAGCGGGTCAAGGCGGCTGAAGAGTCCGTACGTCTGCGCGAGCAGAACCTCCAGCTCGAGCAGCAAAAAGTGGCGGCAATGACGGAGCAGAACCAGCTCCAAGCCGACATGCAGCTTCGCCGCCTCGAGATCGCCGAAGACGACAACGCGCGAAAGAACCAGCTCCAGCCGTTTCTCGAGAACGCCCAGGCCGCCCTCGCTAAGCGGCGCTCTCTCGAAGCCACGAAGCTCGAGCAGGACATCAAGGGCGTTTCGACTGGCGCCATCCCAATCGACAACGTGTCGCGCCGTCTCATGTTCAACACGGTGATTGACAGCTTACCCGGACACATCGACGCGAACCCGGGGCAGTTCATCAAGAACACGACGCTCAGCCCGGACCAGCTCCGGTCGTTCTCGCGCGTCGGCGTCGACCAGCTACGGAAGTCGTTCCAGGAGACCGAGGTCGCAATCGGCGGACTGCAACGCGCCGCGACGGTCGACCCCGCCTCGCGCCAAAAGCTGGACGCACTCACCCAGCTGAACGAACAGCGGGCGCAGTACATCGGCGCGCACGAGCAAGCCCGCAGTAGAGTGCTCCGCGGCGACGAGCCGGACGCCATGACCAATATCGTGAGCGGCGCGCTCGAGATCGACGCGACGATTGTGAAACAAGCACAGCGGGCCCTCGCGGCCAACAAAGTCAACGAAGGTTCGTTCGAACCCGAGCAGCTTTACGACGCGTTCATCAACCCGGAGATCGACGACCCTAAAGCAGTCAACCAACTACAGGGAATTCTCAAGTTTCCTGCCAAGACGCCTGAAGATGTAGAGCTGGCCGCCGCTACGCTCGACAGTCTGATGGCACCCACCGCCACACGCGCGGAGCTTAATCTACTCGCGGAGTCCTTCAACCGCCTGGGCCAGTCTCAGGTGCGGGGCTTCGACCTCAGCAACTACACGGCCATCTGGGCTAAGGTTCTCGAGAAGCGCGGGTTTCGCAAACGAAGTGAACGATGACCGACACAAACACGTTTCTGAACGACCTGATCGAGGGCGACACCGGTCCGGGCAATGACGTAGGTAACTTCCTCGACGGAATCATCGCGGACCTGCCGGACGACAAAGACCCCACCGGCTTCCAGGAAGAGAACAAGCGGCGCGAAATCGACGCGTTCACCGATCAGGCGCTCGCCGCCGAGCCGCCCGTCGCCCCCGCTCTCAAGCTGCCGTCGGCCGCAATCCCCAAGTCGATCGGCGAGGCAATCACCAACGCCGGCAAAGAAGGTGTCACCCTCGAGTTCTCGCCCGGGCTCTGGGACGACATGGAGAAGCAGGCCCAGCTCCAAGCCCTGAACTTCATCAAGCAAACGGGCGGCAAGCTCAAGCACGTGGACTCCGGCGCGTTCGACAACCTCGTCGGCGGCATCCGCGACACGCTCGTAAGGATGCAGTCCGAGGCGTCCGACGAAGAGAAGGACACGATCCTCACCGATGCGGGCGGGCTGCTCTCCGCACTCGCGCTGAACCGCGGCATCACGCGCCTCAACGAGCTCCAACAGAAGGGCGAGGACGCAAGCCCCCAGGAAGTCAAGCTGATCCAGGACGCCGCGGCCCGGATGCAGTCGTTCGGTTCGCTCCTCCAGCAAGGCGACACCGCGGCGGTCAACACCCTCCGGGTCGTACTGAGTGACGCCCTCAAAAAACGCGACCGCGACGATCTCAACTCGTCACTCACGCTCCGACAGCTCGGCGGGTTCCTTTCCGAGAACAACCCGCACCTCACGGTCGACGAGATCGAGGGCACCGAAGCACACGGCGCGCGGCTTCTTCCGTGGCAGCACGCCCAGAGACTTCGCGGCGACCTGTCCCGTCTGCTCGAGGGCGACCCGTCCGAACCACTACGACACGCGATCAACGGCGCGACCGCGCGGGTCAAGCTCGGGGCGCTCGGCCTCGCACCGGAGCAGATCGACGAGCAAGGAATCATGGGCGCGGTCAACCGCCGCTTCCCAGGCATCCTCGAAGGCGTCGCCGTCCAGGCGATCACGCCCGAGCTCGTGGAAGGCTCAGTCTCAGCCGAGCACATGGAGCGCGTTCGTACCGAGCTCACCATGGGCGGCCGGATGAACGACGTTCTCACAGCCGCGCGCACTCCCGTTGAGGAGCTTGGCGAGACGTCCGACCTCTCAGGTGCGTTCGCCCACATCTTCGGCGCGGCAACCCAGTTCTCAGGGGACGTCCTCGCGGGGGTCGCTGAGGGTTTCGACCGTGTAGCGCGCGACCAAGGCTGGAAGCTCGAGCCGTGGCAGCAGAAACAAGCCGACCTCCAGTCCATCAAGCTCGGGGTAAAGAGCGGCGACGTAGACATCGGCGCTATGATGAGGTACACCGGGGTCGGCTCGATGGGCTGGGGGATCGGCTACTATTTAGAGAACCTCGGCGATGAGGTAACGAGCGTTGCCGACTTCGTAAAGTGGTCCGCCACTGGGGAGGGTCGCCCAAGTGAAGACGAGAAGATTGGCCTTGGTAAGCTGATCGCCGAAGAACTCAAGGACGTCCCGTCCGGTCAGCTGACGCCGACGTTGGCGCGGGAAATCCTGAAGGAGGCCACGAACGAGCTTGCGGTGGAGGCGCTCGAACTAAAGGACTCCGAAGAACAGTTAAAACGATACCACACCGACGCGGCAAAGGAGCTCAAAGAAAACGGAGTTTCTTTTTCGTCGATGTACAAGACAGCCAAGGCCGCGCTGTTCGAGGTCGGCTACGTCGACTTCAAGCGCTCGTTCCACCTGGCTGTGTCCGAGCCGGACGCGCTGCCCGTTCTCGGCGCGGTGAGTTTCATTGCGGGCAAGGCCGGCACGTCCGTACTGCGCGGCTCAGTTTCCGCTGCGGACAAGATCGCCAGCCGCATGACACTGACGCACCGTCTACGGAAGCACATCCGGGACGTCGCGTTCTTCGAGCCCGAAGCGCTCCAAGCCTTCCAGAAAGCGGCAAAGAGTTCGGGCGTCAAAGGAATATCGGAGCACCGCCTCGCCACCCTCACGGACATCGCGGAGCAGCTCGCCGAAGAAGCGACCACTACGGTGCGCGACGCGAGCCGTCTGACGCAGAAAACCGCCGACCGGTTCTGGCGGGACCGCGCCAAGACGACGCGCGCTTTCGACAAACACCTCAAAGGGCTCCGTGCAGACTCCCTCGAATCTGTCCTCGACCGCATGCAAGTCCCCAAGGATATGGTCCAGGACACGCTGCAACCCGCTCGAGTCGGCTTCCTCGCCGAGGTCGCGAGCGCAACGACGAACAAGCTGAAGATCGGCGGCTTCACGAAACGCGCGTCCGCCGGGCTGCGCACTCCACGCAACCTTGCCGGCGAGATCACCGACGCCATCAACCGCGGTGCCACAACCGAAGAGATTCAAGGAATGGCCGCGCCTCTCGTGGGCAACGGCGAGGGTTATCGGTGGTGGGGGCGGCAGATCATGGACACTGTCGTCGACCAGTTCCCTGCTCTGCAACGCGCATTCGGTCGCAGCCTGGACTACGAGACCGCGAGCATCACGTCCCGAATTGCCAAGTTCGCGCGTGACGAGCTCCCGGTTATCGTCGCCCTGCGCGACCACAACATGCTGGTCCGCGGCCGGCAGCTCGACATCCTTTCGCTCGCCCAGCGCCGCACCCGTAGCACCTTGGACGTCCTGCGCCGCAAGTCGCCGGAGACGATGACCCCGGACAATCTGAAGGAGATCGAGCGGCTGTCGTCCAACGGGCGGAAGCTCGAGTTTGCACGCAACGAGATTGATGCGCGCGCCTGGGACCAGGATGTCAAACTTTCGAACAACGACGCGCTGCTCGACACGCTGTCCTTCGCGGACATGCACACCTGGCACAAGGCCGCCGAGGGCCTCGGGGGCGACTACGACCTGTTTGACAAGCTCGCCAAGCGCGACGGGCTGGGCACGATTGTTGAACATCCAAGCGTCTTTCGTAAGCGTCTTGCGGATCTGGAGCGGGTAGAGCACGGGATCCTCGAGGGTACCATAACCGGCTCCGAAAAGAAACAAGCTCTCAAGAAAATCAAAGAGATCAAGAAGCAGTTCGCGCGCCAGCTCTACGATCGCGAAGTCCCGCGCAAGTTCCTCGACTTCGAAGCGGACGCCGACCACAGCTTCAACCAAGCCTGGGTCAACAAGGTCGAGAGGCGCCGCGCCAAGCTGGAGAAGGCCGGCGACACCGAAGCGCTCGCCAAACTGCCGAAGGTCGTCAAGCGCGAGATCCGCGGAGATCTCCAAGAGATGAAGTCGCTCCACGACACGCTCGAGGTCGGGCACCAGAACAACGTGTACGACCGGTACGGCGGGTGGGACTACGGCCGCCCGGGCGACGTGATCGATCAAGTGAGGCACATCCACCAGGACCGTAAAGGCGTCATGGCCGGCGAAGCTCTCACCACCAAGCGTTTCATGGAGGAGCTCGACAAAGCCAGCCCGGCCGACCGCAAAGCCTTCGACGACATGTTGTTCGAAGCAGCTCGCGGCAATTACAAAAGCTGGGACGACTACCTCGACGCGAACCCACACATGCGCGAACGTTTCTTCGAGGGCTCCGAGAATGAGAACCTCGGGCGCGCGTTCATGACCATGGACAGTATGCGGCAGGACAAGCTGAACCGCATGTTCCTCCACGGGCAAATTAACAAGGCCCAGTTCGACGAGCTCGTAAAACCCTACGCGCCTCAGCTGTACTCGGCCGACGAGTTTCCCGCGCTTGTTGGTTCAGTCACTCAGTCACGGCTGAAGAAACGTGGAGGCGGGACGTTTGACCCCACCAAGCGCGGGACTGAACGCGAGTCCGATCTGTTCCAGGTCCAGCGCGACATGTACCAGACCCGCTTGCTCGTGAAGCAGGACGGGTCGAACTATGTCAACAAGTTGTTCGACGACGAGAAGCAGGCTAAGGCGTGGCTCAAGGATCGCATCGGTATCGCAGATGAAGCGCCGTTCGACGGCATCGGAATCGCCGGGCGCACCGGCTTCGGCGACGAGTACAAGATCCTGAAGCCCTTGGGCGAAGAGCACGCTGCGAAGCTGGGCATCCTCGGCCGCGGCGAGGCGCTCGGCAAACGGATCGCTGAGCTCGAGCGCGAATCGCTGTTCTACGACCTGACCCAAACGATCAACCGCCCGGGCTGGGTCGTCGACGAGACCACGTACCTCAAGGCGCAGCAGACCGCGCAGGGTCAACGCCTGTACCGAAACTTCTACCACGTCAAAGCTCCGAACAGTCCGCTCTTCGGCAGCCTCAACGGGAAGTACGTCAGCAAGCGCGGCATCAACATTCTCCAGCAGATGGCAGAGTCGGTGGACTTCGTCGATTCGGTGAAGCGCGAGCTTCTCGAGGTCGGCCTGTCTGACGTGCCCGGCTGGGGCAAGCCTGCGGCGGGGATTTTCAAGCGCGTCGGTGACCTGGGGCGCACGATCAAGTCGATGATCTCGACCCAACTGATCGCGCGGTCGCCGCCGACGCACATCACCAACCGCCTGTCCGACTCGCAGCAGTTCGCCAACACGGCCGACGGACGCTACCTGAAAGACAAGATCGGGCACGACGCGTACCGTACGTCGCGCGACTTCTTGCTCGGGTTCGACAAGGCCCCGAACAACCGCTTCACCGCGATGAACGCCGGCAAGAGCCTCAGCCAAGAGCTCGCGAAGATCAAAGCGGCCGACCCTGAAACGGGACAGCTCATCCAAGAGGGTATCGAAGACGGAATGATCGGCGACTCGATGGTGGGCAACCCGATCGAGGGCGACCTGAAAGCACAGCTCACCAAGAACTGGTGGGGGCCGACCGAGACGCGCCTGTCCGGTGCGCTCCAGCCCAAGACCAAAGCCACAAATCTAAAACTACAGGGGCGCCTCAAGGAAGTAAGCGACGAGCTCGAGCGGTGGGCAGCGGGCGACAGCGACCTAAACATCCAGACCGTGTCGCGCCTTCAGAGCGAGAAAGCCGCGCTCGAAGAGACTGTCGGTGTGAACCCGGACGTCCTGGCCGACTCGGGGCGCCGCGCGATCGAGTCCGTGCGTTGGATCGCGGGCACGAAGGGCAAGTTCGGCACGTTCGACGAGCTCTCCAACTGGTCGTCGCAGCTCTACGCGCGCGAAGGAAACATCCACCGACTGGGTGTGTACCTGAGCCTGCGCGCTCGTGGGCACAGCCGGGAGTACGCGAAGTCCCGTGTGCGCAAGTACATGCAGGACTATTCGAACATCCCGGGCTTCGTCAAGATCCTCCGCAACACGCCGATCGCCAACCCCATGGTGAGCTATCCGGCGGAGTGGCTGCGCACGCAGATGAACGTGCTGAAGGAGCAACCCGGCTTCATCCTGGGCGCGATGGCCGCGGCGCCTTCGATCTCGTCTGTGGCGCTCATGGTCAGCGGCAAAGACCCGGTCGAGTACTGGATGGCCAAGAACGGGGGCAACCCGATCGACGCTATGGTGGACGCAGTCGGGCGGCTGGAAGTGATCAACCCGTTCGACACGCGCTCGACGATCTCCGCTGAGGTCAGTACACTGAACCCGCTTCAGATGTTGCAGAAGCCGACCGGGTTCATGGCAGACGTGGTCGACAGCATCGAGAAGGACGCGCCGCCTGAGAACAACCCGTTCTCGTTTCTCGCGTCGTTGGGTACGCGCGTCGCCAGTAAGGCCGTGGGTAGCAACCCGATCATCGACGGGATCTACACGACGGGGACAAACAAAGATGCGTTCACCCGTCGGCCGCTCGGAGGCGGAGTGCAGACCAACATCACCCACGTGCTGAAGCAGGTCGGGCGGATCGCCACGCCGGGCGCAATGCCTTGGCTGGGCGGGCCGAGCCAGAGGTTTATCGACAACCTCCAGAAGCCGCCGAACATGAACACGGCGCGCGTTGTGTCCGCGTCCGAGTCCGCGCTTCAGAACTTCCTGGGCGTCAAGCTCCGAGGCGCGCTGCCGATTGTGGATGACCTCGCTGAGTCCCAGACCGGTGCGCGTCCGTTCGACTACGGCGCGAAGATTCTGATCCAGGCGATGGGCCTCGGCCGGGACGTGGAGATCCCCAAGGTACTGCCGCGCACACGGCCATACAGCGACCTCGACCTGGCCACGACTATCTTCTACAGCAACCGCAAGTTCGCCGTACGGGGCGCACCCGCTGGGGATTTCGCGCACGACGGCGTACAGGACGACCTCCGCACCGGGGCGTTCTGGGTGGCGCACGGGAAGCGCACGAACGACCCCAAGGTTGTGGGCTGGGGCGAGAGGATTCGCTCCCGGGCGCGCGACGACCTGGCCGAGCAGCTCAAGGCGCGCGCGGCCTTCGCGGAGATCCCCGACCTGGCGGGCGCGCAAGTCGAACGCGAGATCATCGCGCGTACTCGTAAAGCGTCCGAGTCCCTTGACCTGGGGAACTCGTTCTCGAAAGCAGACCTCGTGCACCAGGCGCGCAGCCTGATCGGCATGAGTCGGCTCGGCCTGGACGAGGAGATCATCAACAACATGACCATGCGTGCGGTCTACGTCAACCAACAGACGTTCGACAACACAAATTGGACGAACCCGAACGCGATCAAAGTCGCGTCCGAGCACATCCGGTTGTACCTGGAATCCCTGGATGACGGGGCTACAGGCACTAACGCCCTACGGTTCCTGCATGGTGAGATTCTGAACGCCCTGCCGCGCGCCATTGAGTGGGAGACGCGCAACCGGTTCAAAGACGACCTGAACTTCGAAGCCGCCCGGCTTTGGATGAACCGGGAGGACTCGAAGTGATCGGCCTACTTTTTCTTTGCCTTCTTCTTGGCGGGCTTTTTTGGTACTGCGTTAAGCGACAGGCGGACAAGCTCTGTGAGGCTTTTGTCCGCGCCGAGCACCTCGTGGACGAGGCCAAGCTCAACAGCTTCTGCCGCATCGAACGTGCACCCGGCGCCGCGCCCGTCGAAGCTGAGGTCGCTCCCGATCCGGTCCTCGAGCGCGCCGCAGCCCCAGCTGTACCAGTCCTGCAAAGTGCGCGCGAGGACGGACAGATCATCCGAACGTCCCTCTTGGGCCCCTTCCACGTACGGCTCGTGCCAGAGGAAGGTCGTACTGGGGAAGGCGAATCGAACTGTCCCGGCCGCAAATATGGGTACGGCGGCTGAGGCGACGTGCCCCATCGCGATCGTAGTCGATTCGAAGCTGCACAGAAAATCGTACAGGGCGCACGCGGCCGAGGTATCCCCACCACCCGAGCAAATGAGATACGGCTGCTGGCGCACGCCCTGCACTAACACCTGCGCAACGGTGTCTTCAGTAATCTCTCCGACGATAATCATTTCCGGTAGATCCTCATCTGGTACATCGCGAAGAGCCCGTGTTGTTTGTGACCGTACGCGGGGAAAGCCTGCGCCGCTGCGCTCCCGAACGGCAGCAGGTCGCGCTGGTGCAGCCTCGTCCAGATCGTATAGTCCGGTGCGATGTAGTACGTCTCGGGGCGCCCGAAGATTTCCTCGAGCCACTCCTCTTCGCACTCGCGGATCATAGTCGACCCCGACGAGCTCGGTGGCAGGCCCGGGTAGCCCAGTTCGGTGCGCGCCTGCTGGATGTTCTCGCGCTGGCGCTGGAAGCCCTCGATCAGGACGAGCACGCCGCCTTCGTTTACGGAGTCGTACAGGTTCTTGAACGCAGCGCGTCGGTGCGCTTCGGATACGTTGCCCAGAATGCGGCACGCGAGGACCATGTCGGCGGGGTTAGCCGCACGGTACGTGATGTCCAGCTCGTGGACGGAGCTGTCGAAGTTGTACTTGTCGAAGAAGTGCAGCACCGGGCGGATCTTCTTGCCATACACGATGTCGCGCAGGCGCTTCGGGTTGCCGCAGCCGATGTCGTTCAAGGTCTTCGGTTTGAAGCGGTCGACCGTCGCCGAGATCAGGAGGTTCTCTTGTTCGACGATGTGGTCGTCGATGCAGAACTTGACGTCGGCGCCGCCGAAGGTTTGTTTGTCAGACCAGAAATCACTCATGAGACAGCCAGTACCTTTCGTGCAATGCAGACCGCGTCCTTTGGGGTCATGTCTGCGTGGCATGGGATGGATAGGATTCTCTTCGAGAGGTCGTATGCGTGGGAACTTTCGTGCTCGGGCGCGATCGGGTAGTGTCGCCCGGTCTGAATCTTATCCCATGACAGCGCGAAGTCAACGTTTTTACACCAGCCCGCGTCGTCGAAGCGAAGGACCGCGACATGCCCGGAAGCCTCTTCGGGCTTCGTGACGAGCAAGCCGGGGATTGTGTTTTCGTAGGCTTGGAGGACTCGCTGCCGGCGTTCGTAGTCTTCGTCGCGCCGGCGGTTCCCCATCTGCTTCGAGATCAAGGCGGCCTCGACCTCTTTCATGTAGCCGTTGATACCGCCGCGCCCGGTGGGCAAGCGGCCGGACTGGCCGTAGTTCAAGAAAGCCTCGACGTCGTGGCGAAAGTCTTCGTCGGCGAGACGATTCCAAACAAGGGCACCGCCACTCCAGCAAGCTACCTCCTTCATAGGCCCGAAGGAGTAGCAGATGGCGGTGCCCTGTTCAGCGAGCTCTTTGTGTTCAGGGGCTGCGAAGCGGTGTGCTGCGTCAAGAACACTCGGAGCGGTAGGCCGGGGTCTCGTCCGGCCCCATAGGTCAACCTCGGTCTCACAGTGTGATAGAGCCCACCCGTCTTCGTCGCAGTCTTGCAGTGACACGATGTGATCCTGGAGATGAAGCCAGGCAGCAGTCGCGGCGTACGTTAGGAGGGGTACGCGATGTCCGCAGTCAGGGTGTTTGACGAATTGGTGAGCGGCAGCCAGAGAGGATGTGCAGCTATTGGTGAGTACGACCCACTCGGACGGAACACCGACGTTGCGGGCGAGCTGTTGCTGTAGCTGACTGACGCGGCTCCCGGTCTTCCACAACGGGCCTTTGAGGCACCTGGCGACCGCTTCTTGAGCATTCTTCCGACAGGAGCTAAACGACAGCTTGCGCCACTTGTTGTTGGTCTTCCGTGCGAAGGGCATTTACTTACTCTTCTTCGTCGAGGGCTTGGTAGGCTTCGAGGCGAGTTGGGCCTCCAGTTCGCGGAGTCTCGTTTCGAGTGCTTCGATCCTTCTTCCGTGCTGGGTTCTTGTCTGCCGGATCAGATGCTCGATCTGATCGACTCGGCTTTTCGGAACGTCGCTCAAGTGATTTCTCCCAGCGGTCGAGCCGCTCTTCGATTGCTTGGATGCGGGCGTAGATGAGGCTGATGTGGTCGTCCATAGTTGCTCCGAAAAAGGCGGGGGCCGCTACACCCCCGCCGAGGGTCTTACACCGGGTCGATGCAGATCATGTTGAAGTCCTTGCCGTTGATCGCTTCGTCGCGAACCTCGAGCTTGATCTTCTGACCGACCAGGTCCTTGTCGCCGAAGATCCCGGCGAGCTGTGCGGCCCGCGAGTTGTTCAGGACGAGAGACTTGTTGGTCTCGAGGAAGTCGAGGACGGGCTTCTCTTCACGGTCCGCACCCTGGCCGACTTCGCGGAGGGATGCCTTGGAGATCGTGTAGATCACGGGCGAGGAGACGTCGGACTTCTTGAGGTAGCCCTTGATGGTAGATGCCAGATCTTTGGCGTTCATCGCTTTCCTTTCGGGTATTTTGCTCGGGCCTTTTGGACGCGTGATCGTGCCTGGTCGTAGCCGATGCTGCCTTGCAGGAGCTCAAGGGCAATTGCGACTTCGGCGGTTTTCTTGCGGACGTATGGCTGAAGCAAGGTGAAGTAGTTGAGAAGGTCGGATTTCTTGTGGACCATCCACACAGAGGTGTCGTTCGCTCGCTTGGTACGCGCGCTCCTCCGGTAGACGCGGCCGACGCCGGCCGAACCTGCCAGTTCATCTATCCACTCGTCGCCGACCTGCTCGACAGAGTAGCGGAAACGGGTCTGTCCGAAAGACAGGCTCCCGTCGGTATCAAGAACTGCCGCGTGATACGCCAGCTCTCGAATTTCGTCAATCGCTCGGGTAACAGTCGTTGAATGCTGGGCACCACTTCTCAGAGCAGAGCCCGCCCGGGAAAGCACGACGCCAAGCACCAGTTTTCCATCGGGACTCAATCTGTCGGGCAGTGTGCTCGACGTACCTTTTCGCGTTTTGAATTTGTGCATCAGTGTATTCCGAGAGGACGTACTCAGCGTCGTGGTTGGGGGTGAAGTAGACAAACGCCACGCGGCGGATGCCTGTGGCCCAGGAGTAGATGAGACCCTGGAGTGAACGGTCGCACTCGGTTTGTGTGAGCTTCTTCCGCATCGTCTTGACTGACTTCCAGTCAACGATCGTGGGCTCTTCGACACCGTCAGGCCCATTATACGCCTCGAGGTCGACCTTTCCTACAAGTTTCTGGGTGCAGCCGTCGAGTTCTTTTCGGATCCAGAACTCCGTTTGCTTGGGGTGCAGTGACTCGGCGACGGGGCGGACGCGGTCCATCCACTGGGCGAGAACTTCGCGCGAGAGCACGTGGCGCTCGTTGTTCTCGTCGGCGAAGTCGTGTACTACCTCCTCATACACCGTGGAATCAAAGCCCGCCATACCCCACGCCTCGAGCGCGTCGTGGATCTGGTTGCCGCGCAGACTGTCCGGGGTGTCCGTCCAGGGGCGCAATTTTTCACGGGCGTAGCGCTCTTCGCAGATCGTCGTGAAGGTGTTGATGGACGAGAACGAGTGGTTCCACTTGGGGGGTTCGATCAGTTTCATCTGCCGTCCTCAGAGAAAGCGAACGCCACAACCCACGTCGTGACAGCTCCGGCCAGTATAAGGAAGAAGCCGAGCCGAACGGATTCAGCGATTGATTCACCCACGGCGCTGGCCCTCCAACCAAACGTTCAATAGATACAGACCGATCAGTTCAGTCATCGTCACCTCCAAACATCGTGTAAAGAGCTAAGAAGATCACACCGCCCGTGGCCACGCAGATGCACAGACCGATGTGGATTGCCTCCCAGATTGCTTCAGCCATCAGAGCAGCATCCAGAGCGACACCAGCGTCGCGACCGCGCCCGTCGCCATGCCCGCGAACGTGCAAAGCCGCTCGGTGTCCTGGGCGGCGCCGAGCTTGTTGAGGATGTAGGCGTGGAGGGTGACCTGGACGACGCCGGTCAGGCCGACGGTGAGGATGAGGGTTGGGACGAGGGTGTTCATGCGTCAGCCTTCCCTTTCTGGTACGCGTCGTTCAACGCGCCCACAACCCACGACCAGTCACGCGTGAGCGTCTGATCTTCAGGTTCGCCCCCGTCTTCACCGATGATAGTTGGGTCACCACTGTCGGGCACAGCGATAAGTAACCAAGGGTCCCCGTATCGTTCGTTCTCGGCGCGCTCCTTAAGTGTGTCGCCCCAGTCGTCCTTCACATTCGGCCACTGTTTGGCAGCCTGTTCGAGGCTGAGTGTCATGTAGGTCATACAATCGGTCCTTTCGAGTCGTACTCCTTCGAGATCTCCTCCGGCCACGGCAGGTGGTAGTGCTCGGCGAGCAGAGCGGTAAAATGCGTGCGTTTGACGCCGGCTTCGCGCAGTTTCTCCGCCTTGACCCACTCGGACATGTAGAGGTGCTCCCAGAGCGAGCGTTCCTTGGGCGCGGTTTTGACAATGGCGTTGATCTGCGGGCCGGTGCGCGGTTCGTCGTCGTCGAGGACGTTCTCCACGGTGCCGGTGCCGTCGCGGCAGATCGCATAGGACAGAGCTTCGACTGCACGAGAAATGTGCGTCGTGTACGCGCGATAGTTCTCGGTGAGCTTCTTTCCCAAGAGCGAGCTGTTGATCGCCGTTTCGATGCGCACGAGGTCCTGGTCGTAGCCGCCCCAGACGGTGCCGAAGCGGATGATCTGGACGCCCGCGGTGCCGACCCACTGCGCTTCGAACATGCGCTTGGCGTAGGCGTAGGCCGAGCCGCCCATGAGTTCGGCGACCTGCATCGAGGAGCAGTAGACCAGCGGGTGGCCCGCGCGGATCCAAGGCTCGATTTTCTCGAACATGATCGCGGCCATTTTCCCGGCCCACTTGCGACAGTCTTCTTCGGGCATCTTGCCGAAGTCGGGTTCGCGGTGGACCGTGGCGAGCCAGATCACCGGGGCGCCGTCGCCCGGGGGTTCCATGTCGAGGACATCTTGCTTGGCGGCGGGCGGCACGTTGCCGAAAATTCCGCAGTCGATGACCTCGGGTTGCCAGCCTTGGGAGTTGAGAACTTTTTGGAGGAGCGAGCCGATGTAGCCCGCGCCGCCGACGAGGTAGACTTTGTTCATGCCTTCGTCCTTTCCAGCAAGACCTCGAACAGGCGTTCGCGCGTCCAGCCGTCGCCGCCGCAGACACGTAGGTTGTCGAGGGTTGCTTCCACGACCTCGACGAGTGTGTCGAGTGCGCCCTCGGCGTACATTTCGCTGAGTTCGTTGTGATTCATGAACATGGTTCCTCCGGAATCTCGACGTCGTAGCCGAGCCACATGGTGATTGCGCGGGCGACCCACTGCCAGCCGTTGGCGTACACGCCGATGCTGATGCCGAGCGACGCTAACGTGGTTACCAGAAACACCACGGCCAGGCCGGGCGCGTCGTCGTTCGGCCCGCTGAACCACTTGCCGCACCGGATGCCAAGTAGGCTGATGATGGATACGACCGGCATGACGAGCATCCAGGGCGCGTACGTGATAACGTTCTCGATGATGAGTGATTCGGACATGTCAGACCTCCGTCGAGTCGATCAGCGCGTCGTTGACGAGGCAGCTGATTGCGGGCATGAGATCGGGGAGCGGCTTCGTTTTCACGAGCTCGAGAATTCGCGCGGCAAGTTCGGCGCGGCCGAGGAGGGCGCCCTCGGTGCGGCCTTGGTCGATGCCGGCGCGAAACATGTCGGCGTTGTCTTGGACGGTGATCATTGGTCTTCTTCCACTTGTTGGACGAGGTCGCGGAGAAAGTCGAGGGTGTCCGCGGGGGAGTGTTCGTAGAGGCGCACGACGGCTGCGTGGATGACGGCTTGGGCGCCGGCCGCGAAGGCTTCGTCTCTGATTTGGATCTTGTCGTTCATAGCCACCTTTCTGAGGTCACGGTTTCGGGGGTTGGGATCTTGACGCCGCAGCAGCAGATTTCCTGCTCGGCTTGGATCATACAAGACGTAAGTACACGAGCGTCATCTTCTGGTCGGGAGGATTCAAGAGTGATGCTATCGTGGACCACCATGGCGACGCGTAGTCCTGCGTCGCAGCACAGGTTGAAGGCTCGCGAGATGACCTCGGCGCCCATTCCTTGGAAGAACATGTTGCAGGCTTGCGTGAACCGTCGGTTGGGAACAACGCGGCCCGAAGGCAGTCGGCATTCATAGATTGCTCCGTCGTTCAGTTTTTTGGAGAGGTCGAATTTCGAAGGTCGGGGGTAGGGGTCGATTCCTTGGAGCTCGAGCCAGGCGTCTCGCCGGTAACCTTGAGGGAGCAAATCCCACGGATCTCGTCGAAAAATCTCCAGAAATCCTGCTGCGTCCCAGAAGACTTCAAACCAGCGGTCGCGCACAGCACGAGCCCTTTCTTCACTCCAATCCAGCCCATTTGCACGAGCCTGGCTGCGCAGTTTGCGAGCACCCAGCCCGCCCAGTAGCGAAAAGTTCGCGATCTTCGCGGCTTGTCGTTCGTCGTCGGTGACATCGTCTTGCTCCTTTCCGAACATCAACGCAGCAGTCGAGCGATGAGTATCCCCACCAGCATCCAGGATATTTCGGAGTGGGCCGTTACCCAGTCCCAGACGGTGGAAGGCTTCGCAGGCGGTGTACATTTCGAGGGACTTGTAATCGGCGTAGACAAACGCTCGACCTGGACCGGGGATGTATAACTCCCGTAGCTTGCCGGGCTGATTGGCCAGGTTCGGGCGCGCGTGAGTCCATCGCCCGGTTTCCGCGAATCCAACTCCGATGGAGGAGTAAACTCGGGGCAGTGCGTCCTCGGTTGCTGGCAGTTGTGCAAGCGGATTGAGGTAGGTCCCGAGCAGCTTAGAAGCACGCTGGTACTCAACGTGAGCGCGCATAGCAGGCGGAAACTCATCGCGGTATTCCTTCCAGAATTTGGCGTCGAGCGAGATGTCGCCGGTCTTTGTGGAGATCGGGTACTCGCCCTCGCCGGGGTTTTGGGACGGAGTGAGGCCGCGCTCTTCTGCGAACTTGCGGTACGCGGCGCGGAGGGGGTTCTGTTTGACGGTTGCTTTGGCGGGGGCGACCTCGACCCACGTGAGGCGTTTGCTTGTTTCGACCCGGTTCACACCCAGTCGAGCCTGCGCGCTCCTGAGTGTCTCGGTGCACCTGCGAACCATAGAGCCGTCGGAGTAGGTCCAGCGTTTCGAGTCCGTGTGTGTCGCGTCGGACGCGCGCCAGGCTTCGCCGTCCTTCTTGTACTCGACGAACGGTCCCATAGCTTCCAGGGCTTTTGCGGCCTCGGCTTCGTATTGGGCGCGAAATTCGGCGACTTTGGCTTGGTCGACGCCGAGGCCGACGGAGCTCACGTTGAAGGCTTGCCAGGCGGCGGTGGCGGAGAACTCTCGGTCGCAGTCGATGCAGCCGGTTTGCTCGGCGTAGATTTGGAAGGACGTGAAGTACTCGGGGCGCGGGACGAGGCCGCCGGACTCGTGAGAAAGAAGGGTCTGAGCCACGCGAAGAGTGACCTCAGCATCTTTACGGGCGTACTCAGTTTGCTCCTTCGTGAGCGGTAGGTTCTCCCGGCGGTAGCTGGTGCGGACTTCGCCCTTTTCGAGCTCTTCGCCGAAGAGGAAGCGGTAAATCCCCGCCAGAGAAAAAACACGGTTGCCAGCAGAGTTGCGATTGGCCCATAGAATTCGGGTATCGAGAATCTCACGGCGGCGGATCTTCTCTCTGAATTCTGCTTCGAGGTCATAGCACTTTGCGAGGACGCCGATGTCGAAGGCGGCGTTGTGAAAGACGAGGGTAGCGGAGCCCGCCAAGAGATCGCGTAGCGCTACAGGTAGAGAGTCGGAGGTGTACTCCCAGACATTTGACCGGGCCTCATCGGCAGCGACCCACGCCATGGACGTACAGACCATGTCCGGCACGTCGTTGATGTTGCGGACCTTGGCGTCGAGTCCTTTGATGAGGTGGGTTTCGGTGTCGATTGCGATGAGATTACTCATTGTGGTACACCTCGAGCACTTCGACGTGGATGTAGGCGGCGATCATGCGGGCGCCGTGGGTCAGGCCGAGGCGGTAGGCCCAGTAGGGGCAGATGACTCGGGGCACAGAGTCCTCGAGCTCGTCTTCGGTGGACGCGGTGACGAGAATGCGGGCGTGGTAGTCCCCTGGTTCTTGGAGGTACGCGCGCGCAATAGTCGTCGGCACGAAATCCCACTCGTCTCCGCCTCTGAACATGATTTCGTCGATGTCGCCTTCCAGAGCTGTGAAGACCCAGCCGGGCCTGTAAGGGTGTATGTATAGTTCAGTTTTGGTCATCATACCAACTCAGAAACATAGTATTTACCGCGACGTGCGCAAGATGACTAATACCCGATTCTGGGTCGGTTTTCTCGCCGGACCAGTATGCCAGTAGATGGCGTTGTAGGGCCGCGTAGATGCGTTCTGGCGCGAGGCCGTTTTTCCAATTGTCGCGGTCGTACTTCTGGGCGCCCATAGTGAGCACCTTGGCCATATCTATAATGAATTTCGGTTCGACGAGGGAGATGTCGGGTTTGCCGTCGTCGAATTTGGTGCCGACGGAGGGGTCGAAGCTTGAGAATGTCTGGAAGTCGATGCCCGGGCACGTGTATGAGAGTGAGGGACCAGTGTACCCGGTAGCGCCCGTGTCCCACGCAGGGGGAGGCGGTGGTGGGCGGAAGTGATGGGATAGCGGTTGTCCGAGTTCGACAACCTGCTCTTTGTAGTAGAGGCGCCCGCGGCGCTCGTCTCCGTCCAACACGCACCAGTAGTGGACCTCGGTGCCCTGTAGCGCGGGCTCTGCCGCGATCTCATCGAGCAGGTCGACCCACTCACAGTTGCCCCACGCTGCGGGCGGTTTCATCCGGTGTATCATGACAGCTCCATGTCTGAGCCCTCGGCGATGCCGCCGCCGAATGCGAGGTAGGTGCGAGGCATATCGTCGAGCGGACCGTAGCACGAGCAGTGGCTGAGGGAGAACGTGGCGGTACGGCCGTCGTCGAGCGTTAGTGTAGCCTCACCCGCGCCCTCGTAGTCGCCCAGGGCGTACCAGTACTCAATCTTCACCACCTGGTGGCCGTAGTCGCAGCGGTCCAGTTCACTTTGCCAGTCGTCGATGTCCTCGGGGTCGGTGCAATACTCGCCATCTGGTATGGGTAGTTTGGTGATCTTCATTTCTTCCCCCGATCGTACATGTGGACTTTGATGCGGTCGGCGACTTGCTGGGCGCAGTTGGCCGCGCCGCGGTAGTACTTCTTCGCACCCTCGTCGGCGTTGTCCTCGAGCCAGTCGCGCATGATCGCGGCAGCGCGTTCGAGGGCGGTGATGTCGGAGACGGCGGATAGGTCGGAGTCAGTGTTCATTTCTTCAGGTGCTCCATGAGTTCTTTCAGCGCCGCGGTGTGCTCGGCGATGACTTTGAGGGATTTGAGTTGGACTTCGCGCCCTTCGCCGGCGAGTTTTTGGATTGTGTCGCGGGTCGCCGCGTCTTTGACTGCGTTGTAGCGCAGAATTTGGAGCATGGCGAAGACGAAGAGCACGAGGGCGGGGACCTGCTGGAGGGCAGGTATGAGAAGTTGTTCCATGACGGTGACCTTGGGATGAAGAGTGCGGCCCGCAGACTTGCGGCAACTGCGGGCCACGTTCCCCGATTCAGCGGGAATACTATTCTATCGGCTGGAGGGGGTGGAGGCGAGAAGAAAATCACTCAATTTGGAGTCGTTGCTCGACACCGTCGCTAATCAGAAGAACCTCGCCGCCCGTGTGGATGATCCTGGTAATGAGCGCCGCGACCCGGATGGCGCCATCGATTGCTTGGGCGCGCGAGGTTTTCTTGCCTGTGATGTCGGAGATGCGGGCACGTAGCAGGTCGAGTTCGTCGGTGTCTTTGATGGTGAAGTTCATGACCAGTCCTTTCCGCCGCAGCCGCACTTGTGTTGGCCACAGTAGCCGCAGCCGGGACGTTCCAGACGGGGGGTAGGAGGGTCCTCTGCGATCCACCACCGCATCCAAGCAGACACGGCGACCACACTGAGCCCCAGTACAGAGATAAAGGCCCAAGGCTCGGGCTGGCCCTCGGGGGTGGTGCCGATGTCCATTATGTGTGCAGCGAGTCCGGTGCACCCTACGATAAATGCGGGCTTGATCATGACCAGTCCTTTCCGAGCGCGGTGCCCGCGGGTTTGTAGCTCGCGTCTGGGTTGGTGCGGAAGAGGATCGTGGGCACGCGGAATGGGGCGCGTTCGCGTTTGAGGTGCGCGAGGGCGCGCGTAGAGAGCATGTCAACCTCGGCCCGGGCGCCGGTGAGATCGAGTGTGCCGAAGACTTCTTGGTAGGCCCGGGCGCCCGCTTCGGCGAACTGGTAGCAGCGGCCCATGCTGGTGACGTCTACGGTTGTGACGGCCTCGGCGGATCGCTTGACGGCCCAGTAGCATTCCGAGACGAGGGCGTCGCGGTGTTCGAGGGCGTAGTCCTTGGCGATAATTTCGGGTCCGCCTTGGCCCCACTTGTCTTTGGTGCCCTGGATTTGGACGCGCCAGGCGCGCGAGAGCATGTCTTCGTGGAGGGAGAAACGGCCGTAGATGCCGGTGGTGATGGCGCCGCGGGCGCGGAAGTTGGTGGCGTTACGGGCGTATTTGCCACGTTCGTTGCCACCGCGGTCGCTTAGGAGCCCCGCGAGCCAGGTGTGGTTGTAGTCCTGGACGTTGTCGAGGTTGTCGAGCACGGCGACGTACTTGTCGTTCCCGAAAAAGGCGACCAGTGTGTCGGTTTTGTCACCGCGGGGCGCGGCCATGCCGTTTTCACGCGAGCCGTGGAGGATTGTGGTGACGGCCAGCCCGGTTTCGCTCTTGGCCATGCCTTGCTCCCAGCTGTCGATCGCGAGGAGCGGGACGGCGTGCTCGATGTACGCGGTCGAGAAACACCCAAGCAGGTACATGTGAAGTGACTGATGGGAAAGGGCGTCGTAATCGTGCGACGAGAATAGGCGTTTGAGGTGGGGGTAGTCGCGCCCGCACTCGGGCGGGGCGGGGCGGTGGAGGTAGACGATGTCGTCGCACTCGCGCAGCTCGCCCGCGATCGGCCAGGGGAGGTTGGAGCCGAATTCTTTGACGCCGTTCTCGCCCCAGCAGAGCGCTGAGAAGCCGTCGCGGGTGCTGAGATCGAGTGTGCGTATCAAGTACTCGCCGGCAGCGGACTTAGCGGACCCGACGAGGCGTTCGACGTAGCGGTCTGTGTCGGTAACCTCTGAGTCGAGGGCGGAGGGCGCGAAGGTGAGTGGCGAGTCGCTGTACTGTTCGCCGAATGTTATGTACTGGTCGATGCCGGCGAGTACTTGTTGGGTGCCGTAGGCGTGTGTGTAAGTGCCGCGCCAGGTGCGAAATACGGGCGTGGTGTCGTTGCGGAACAAGAGATTGGCGTGCCCGAGCGTGTCCGCGATGCGCCGGAGCAGGCGGGGCGTGACGGGTATGGCCGAGCGGGGCCGCCCCCGGCTGGGCTTGATCTTGTCCAAGATGAGCCAGTGGTTGTGGCCGTCTACGCGGTAGACGCAGTGGTCTCGAGTGTCTTCGATGCAGGTGGTCACTTTAAACCCCCCCTGTACTATTACTATTTTTGTGTGTGGTGTGAAGGTATGGGTAAGTAAAAGGGCGCATTTAGAGGGGTTTAGCCCTTGGCGCCCTCAAACATTTTCACCAACAAATCGAATTGTTGGTGGAAAATGTTTTCAAAAGGCTACGTGCTGTAGCGCGGAAACTCTTCCGCCAGCATGTTTCGGGTGAGCTCGCTCATGCGTTCCGGATCGGGCGTGACCGGGTGGCCGCTCCAGACCGGGTCCGGTTCAGCCGTGTGCCACACCAGCTTCTGCTCAGACGGGTGGATCTGGACGCCCCTGTCGGTGTGGCACGCGCAGCAGCCCACCGAGTAGTTCAGTGGGCTCAGCCGCATGTGCCCGCGGGCGCCGCAGTTAGGGCAATCCTCGGTGTTGAAGTCCAACATCATGAGGGTGACGTAGTGGCTGTGTGAAATGTCATTCACCAGTTCTTTCTCCTGACCAGTCCTAAATACTGGTTCGCAACGGGGTTAGCGCACTCCTTTTCAGAGAGCGCAGGCAGCTCGCACTTGACGGGCACGTCCCGCAAGTAACCGAGGGTCGTGAGTATACCACGGTGGCCGACCGACGCGCGCACTGTGTTCGGATCAGCCCCGGCCGCGAGCGACTGCGTGATCCTCAGACGGCGCAGCTGGTGCGTGGCGAAGTAGGGGACGCCGACGATTTCGCAGGCGCGCTTGAGCTCGCGGCGGGCTGAGCGGCTTGTGAGGGGCGTAGAGCGATCCGGCCAGAAAACGAGACTACGTGGGCACGTTTCCCCCTCGGAGCTCTTAGAATCGAAGCCAGGGCCCTTCTCGAGGGTCACAGCTCCAGCCGGCACGCCCGGGGCTCCTTCGGCAGCACCAGCGCGTGGGCCGTCATGAACTCCACCAGTAGGTCCGAGCCGGGCACGAGCCTGTCCAGAGGGAACGCCTTGTCCTGCTTCGTCCAGGCCAGCAGTCTCTCCAGGCGGGCGTCCAGCATCTCCTGCAGCATCTGCTCGTGGCGCAGCACCTGCTTCTGGGCGTGCGGCAGGTTCGTGTGCTCGATCATTGAGTCGTAGTCCGCCGCCAGCGACCTGTACCGAACTCTGTACAGCAGGCCGAGATGCGCACATCGCCCGAACCACGTGGTGTGTAGCTCGTTGCCCAGCAGCGTGTTGCAGATCTGGCACGCCGGCACCCAGAACGGTCTCCTGAACTCGCTCCACGGGAGGTAGTGGTCCCTGGTCGTCGCCAGAACACCGCAGTACGCACAGGTGATCTCCAGCTCCTTCGGCAGCAACGGCTCGAATCGTCGAAAGGTCATTACTCCTCCTCTGGCACGAGGTTGGCGCGGGCTCGGCGCACGTCGGGATCGAACTCGACGTAGGCTTCCCGGTACTCGCGGTGGTCGGCATCCCATTTCTGGCCTGCACGGACACAGGCTTCGATATAGGCGTCAATGAGCTCAGGTCGCATCGGAGGCTCCTAATCGATGCCGGCCTTTTCGGTCGCCACTCCTCCCCCTCCGGCAGCGGGTGCGGGCGAATCTCTAAAGTGTCAGGAAACTTGACACATTCCCAGGTCAGGTTCGCGATCTCCGAGTAGCGCGCCCCCGTCTCGAGCATAAGCCCGAACAGCGATTTCCATGGTTGGCGACAGGCGTCGATTACCGCCATGGCGGTTTTGAGGTCAGTCATCGAGTTCTATCAACACTCTCGAGGGGCCTGCGCTAGTGCCCGTGACGTCGACCAATGTCCAGGTCGCGCACTCGTACACGTACACGGTGGCGGGCAAGTCCGGCCCTTCGAGCAGCAGTTTGCCCAATTCGTGTGCAGTCATGAGCGCTCCCTTTGGTACTCGGCCGTGACGAGGCGGCAGTCTTTGTCTTGTAGCATTCTGTGTACGTCTCTGGCGCGGCTGGTGAAGACGTACTCGCCTTTGTAAAGCAGGATGTAGTAGCTCATCGCAGCGTATCCGCCACGTCAACGTGGTCATAGAGCTTCGAGCGCTCGAATCGCTCAGCGGTGTACGGGTCATCGACGAACACGAGGTCCTCGATCGAGTTGTCTTCAGCGTAGCAAATGAATAGGTAGCGGTGCACTTGTAGCTCCTTCTGCATCTTCTGGATGCGCTCTTTGTGGCGTTTGAGGTCGAGATGGATCTTGGCAAGGTGCGACAGGAAGTCGCGCGGGTCAGGCGTCATCATTGTAGAGCTCCCAGATGCGGAATTGTTTGATGATCGTCTCGTGATGTGCCGCGACGTAGCCGTCACGGTTTAGCCACTGTGCGTCGCCGTGGAACTTACGCGCTTCACAATCCGAACCCCTCACGGTGTAGCGCACAACGTAGCGATAACGCCCGTCCGAGGTCTCTTGTCGTTCGAATTTCATGTCAGTCCTTTCCGGCAGTGTATGCCGTTCGGTACGTGGTTGGGTAGGCCACCACAGTCGCAGTAGCCGTCGGGCCACTCGCAGGCGATTTCAGTTTCTAAAACGGTCCCGTTACAGACAGGGCACATCCATAGGTGATGGGAGCGTACATGCGCCATAGCGGTTTTACACTTGGCGCACAACTGTATAGTGTAGTCGTCCATGCCCCAAGAATACCCAACAGGCGCCGTTTAGGCAATAAAAAAGCCCCGCCAGCTTTCGCCAACGGGGCAACGCGTGGGGCTCACACGTTTAGTCGTCGCACGTACAGTCCGCGCGAATACCGCTCGGGCCAATCAACGGGTCGACACCGATCGAGTGCACAGACACCGCAATGCCCACCGTGTTCGACTGCGCGTGCGTCACAGACGTGCCGGTGGCTGGGTCCGTGTGAGTGTCGTACACGATCTTGATACCGTACACCTCAGCGCTCTCGAGGTACACCACCTCACTCACGCCCAGTCCCCCGAGCGCCGCGTAGACATCGGAGCCCTGGAACGTGTGAATCGCGGTGTCCGTGTACATCTTACCGACGAAGTTGCCCTCCTGGCCCTCGCCTTTGAGCTTACAGTCCGCAGCATACAACGACGTGTTCGGCGTCAGGCTGTACTTGAACTCTACCTTCTCGTCCGCGTCGCGCAACAGCGTGAAATCAGCAACGACTGAGCCTGTGGCGCCCGTCTCAGCGCTTTTCAGGTTGTACTTGATCTTGGCCTGAGTGAAGTCAGCGGTGATCGTCGTGGGGTGGATCAGGTATTGATTCGCGGACCACGTGCAAATTGGCGTCGTAGCAGTGAACTCAATATCAATGTCGGCCTCGAACTTCAGCACAAAGTCGTTGTTCTGGAAGTGCTTTCGAGCCCAGCGCTGCTGTAGGTCCTGGTGCACCGTAGTCCAGATTCCGCCGACGTTCTCGAGCGTAGCGTCGTCACTACCGAACGCGTTGCGACTCCAGAAAATGAGCAGGTCCGCGTACCCTTGCGAGTCGTAGGCCGTACTCGATTGATTGTTCCAGTACTGTGGTGGCGTCCCTCCTGACACGAGTTGAATCTGCGCAACAAACTCGCCCATCTCTCTGTTCGGGTTGAGCGTGGACACTGGCGGCGCATAGTAGTCCATCATTCCCTTGCCGTCATGCGGGCTCGTGAAGCCGATCGCGTCTGGCGTGTCGTCGTAGCACGGCTGCACATAAGGACGCGCGAGCTGGCCCCACATTCCCGCGGGCGGCGGCCCCTGGACCTGGTTGCTGAGCCAGCCAACGAGGTTGTAATCGTCGTAGTCGATCGCGCCGTCGTTGTTGAGGTCCATCCAGTCGGCGTCAGCATTGAGCAGCGTGCACGGGCAGCCATACGTACTGAACGCCTGCGAAAACGCGTTGTAGTCGAGCACCGTGTAGTACGGCGAGCTCATGTCTGACTTACCACGCTTGAACTTCTCGCCAGGAGTCTGAGCAGATACGAAAGAAGCCGCGCAAAGCACGGCAACGAGTGAGAGAATACGCATATTATAGCGCCTTTCAGTTGAGAGGCAGTCTGAGCTCGTGCTTCCCCACTGTTACGGCCATGGTTTTCGCGTTCGCTGTCACTGTCATAGAGGACCAGCGAAACTCGTCATTCCTGGTCGTGGCCGCGGAGAGCCACATTTCGTATGCCTCGTCGAAGAAGAGCGAGCACCGGTTACGTCCCGGGCCGTCGTCTTCAAAATCGTCGGTCCAATCGTATTCCATATCTACCTCCGTGTCTATATTATAACACGAAAAAAGCCCCGCAGCGCCGTAACACTGCGAGGCCTCGTCATGGAGAGATTTTAGTTAGCCGTACGTCCATTCGTTGTACTGTGTCTCGGTAATGGTCCCGTCCTTGCATAGCGCGTCGGTCCAGTTGTTCCAGGCTTTGTTGCGCGCTGGCCAGTCGGGGATGCCGTCCTGCTCGTACGTCTGGCGAACGTATGGGAGAATCGTAGCGTCGAACAGCTCGTTTGCTTCTTGGTTTGTCATGCTACCCTGCTACCACGTAAGCGACTGCGGCGAAGACTGCGAAGTAGATTGCCATGGCGAACATGGCGAGCTTTGGTCCTCCGTGTGAGCGTCTCATACGCATACTCCCTTCGTGGCTTCGTGAAAGCGTTGGTTGAGTCCTACAGGCCGCACACACTCAAGGTAGCGCATGAGGTAGCGCATGGCCGCTTCTTCGTCGAGTTGGTAGATCTTCCAGGCGACGTCGATCGCAAGGTCTATGACACCGTAGTCTCGACAGAGCTTGTTGAAGGCTTCGCGTTGCATGTTGTGTTCTCCGTGACGTGGTTGACATTGTGAAGGTATCACACGATTCACGAAGCGTCAACCAACTACCACAAGAAATTCCATTCACTCTTTCGCACGTGGTGCTTCATTACGAGTGCACAAAAATTGTGCAATATGTGTATGATTTTCAAACACATGGCCTTTGAGCCGTCTTTACCACATGTTTTCGGCGCTTGCAGCCCTTGTCCTAACCCGTTGCAACGTACTGGTTTGGGGTGGGCTTGTGAAAATGTGTCCATTTCCTGTACAAAAAGAGAGGGGGGCATGGGGGGAAGTCACGGGGGAATAAGTATTCATTCCAGTCTGCGAATTTTCCGGGTCAGTAAGTTCGGTTTCCGTACACACGGGCCAGTTCTTCGATCGCCCTTGCCCGTGAATTGAGGTCTACAGCCCTGAAACGGCCATTTAGCGTCATCTCGAGCACCCCAGCCGCCCCTACCAGCTCCCCGGGCGCCCCGAGCTTCACAAACAAGTCCCGCATGAACTGCATCCCGACCACGAGCTTCCGATCGGTCACCCTCCCGTACCCCAGTCTCGTCTGCCACCACTTCGCGCGCTCCGCTTTCGGAAAGCTCAGCACCGCTTCGACCACCGTGTCGCTCTTCTGGTTCAAAACCAGGAAGTCCATCATCGAAATCGTTTGACTCGACATCCGTTCACCATCAATTCCTTCACGGGCGCGTGCGGCGCCACCCACATTTTCAACTCTTTCCACATGAACTCCGGGAGCTCCACCTCGCGCAACCCCCGAAAGTCCTCCTGAAGCGAGGTCCAGTAAAGCCGGCTCCGCCGAGTCTTACCCCCTCTCATCTCAACCTCCAGCGGCGCCACCTGCAGCCCCCAATACACCCCATCCGCCTCACAAGTCGGGTTCTCAGGAGACGTCCGCCTCGCTCGCCAGAACACTTTTGGTGGTACAATACCCCTGTAACCAAACCACTTTAGGTAATCAGGCATGCTCTACAGACTCACCTCCGACGACGACGGCCAGCTGTACATCATCCCGATCGCGCACGACGCGGAATGGCCCGCCAACCAGTACAAATTCCCCGACTGGGCCCACCCCGTTTCTCCCGGCGAGCTCACGTTCATCGCGCCAGCAATCGACGGATCTCTCGTAGCGCCGCCACAACCCGCTCCTTCCTCACCTTCAGAATGTGCGCCGCCTCTGTTTGAGTCAGACCCTCAAGGACAACCAATAACGCAGCGCACGCCGCCGGCTGGTCCTCAAGCTTCTCAGCAGCATCCCTAAGGTCCATCAACAAGTTCAGGAACCGCACGGGCGACCCTACAGCCCTATCAGCGACGAAGGACACCAAGACCTCTTTCCGCGAGCGCCGCTTCATCTTGACTTCAAACATCTTCGACATGCTCTCCGCGGTCCAGCTTTCGGACTTCGACAAACTCACCTCCTCTCCAGGAGTCTACCTCTTCCTTGACGAGGACGACCGCCCACTCTACGTCGGCCAGTCAGTAAACCCACTCAAGCGGCGCGACCAGCACGCCAAGTCCAAAAAGTGGTTTCCCCAAGTCGCGCGCGAAATAGCGTATCCCGTCGCGGACATCGACCACCGCCTCGTCCTCGAAACCATCCTCTTCCTGAAATTCCGCCCAACCCACAATCGCTGGGTCAAGATCTGCAAACGTAAAGACGGTACCCTCTACGAAACTATGTGGCTAAATTCTGGCCACCGCAAGAAAGGCAAGAAAAAATGACCTACGCCGAGCTCACCGCCCTCTGCGAAAACGCCCGCGAATCTACCGAGAACTACGACGCAGGCAAGCTGCACCCCGAAGTCTGCGATTGCCTCTTCTCCTTCCGCTCCGCTGCCAACCGGCTACGCAACGCCATCCGCCCCGACCTCGCCCTCGAGCTGGACATCTCCACCGACAGGACCGAGGCGGCCCGGCTCCTTGGAGATACCGGCCGCCATAGGCACGAACTTGCGAAGGCCTTGGAGGACCATGAGCGAACTCGGTAAGAAGAAAAAAGAGCGTCAGCTCCAAAAGAAGAAGGTCTCGACCGCGCTCCTCCGAATCTCCGAGCGCTCACTCAAGGTCGACCCCCGCCACGTAGACGCCTACCAGCCCAAAGAGTTCGACATCCAAGTCGCCGAAGCCATGCTCGCGGGCTGCATCACCTTCCAATCAATCGCCGAACAGCTCGAGATGTCCTCGGTCACTGTCGGCAACCACATGAAAGACCCCCTCCGCTGCGCCTGGATCTCGCGCGCGATCCACGGCAACGTCCAACACCGCCTCGGAATGGTCGACGCGGCGATGCTGAACCGCGCCATGGCCGGCGACGTCCGCGCCGCAGACCTCCTGTACAAACGCTACGGCGAGATGATCAACCGGTCGGTCAACGTAAACATCGGCGCGGGCATGGACTTCGCGCAGTTCGACGACAAAGACCTGGACGCATTTGTAAAGGACGCACAAAAGAATGTCGGAAGCGGAGAAGTGGGAAAAGTTGTCGAGGGAAATGTGGCGCAATCTGACCCTGGATCAGAAGGTCCGGGCAGCGAACATCTATCTGGAGATCCTGAAGAATGATCGAGACAGCAGCGAATGAGCCCAGCGAAGCCGAGCGCAACCGCCACGCCCAGCTCCTCAACTACCTCTACTACATCGCGTGGAACGACCCCGAAGAGTCCGAGCGCTTCTACGCCGCCCGCGCCTTCCTCCGCGAGTCCGGCTGCCAAGACCCCTGTGCGCGCAAGTGGCTCGGACTGAAAGGCGGGCGCGACAAGTAATGGACCGGCAGACCAAGATCCAATACCTCCACGCCCTCGAAGAACAGAAGCAGCGCAAACGCGCCGCCCCGCTGTTTTACATGGCGCCCCACCCCAAACAGCAAGACTTCCTCCAGAAGCAGACCGAAAAGCGCGTCGTCCTCTTCTCGGGAGGAAACCGCTCGGGTAAAACCTGGGCGCACGCCTACACAGCGATCTGCCACGCCTACGGCTACTGGATCAACGAAGCCTTCGACTCCGGCGAGATCGCGCTCACCGACAACGGCGACTACCCCAAACGCGCGGACGTCCCACCCAAGTTCTGGCTCCGCCGCCCCGACGGCGTCCCGTTTCGCGTCCAGCGCAACATCCTCCTCGTCACCGGCCTCTCGATGCCCAAAGGTATCGGCCAAGTGCTTTGGCCCGAGATCGAGAACTGCCTCCCCTTCGCCATGATGTCCAAGCTCAAAGTCAAGCGCGGGCCCATGTCGATCCCAGTCTCGATCCACCACCCCGACGGCGACTGGGTCATCAACTTCGGCTCGATCGAACAGGGCTCGATGGCCTTCGAGGGCGCCAAGTACGACGCGGTCGGCTTCGACGAACCGCCCAGCCGCACAGTGTTCACCGCAGTCTGGCGAGGCTGCACCGACTTCTTCGCCCCGGTCTGGCTCACCTTCACCCCCCTCGGCCACAACGCGCCCTGGATCTACGAAGAGTTCTACGCCGGCGAGCGTGAAGACGTGGGCGTCATCGAAGTCTCCCAAGCCGAAAACCCCCACCTCTCAACCGAAGCCCTCACCGCATTCGAGCAAGGCGTCCAGTTCTCCGAAGAAGAACTCCTCGCGCGACAGTCCGGAAAGTTCGGCTTCCTCACGTATCGCGCATTCCAGACCTTCGACGAGAAAACGCATGTCATCGACAGCTTCGATATACCAAGCAGTTGGCCTCGCCTTCTCGCTTGTGATCCTGCCAGTCGCCGTCCTTTCTACTTCGTCTGGCTCGCCTACGACGAGGTCCGAGAGACCTGGATCGCCTACGACGAATTCCCCGACGAAAAGCTACACCACCAGTACCGCAACTCCGACTGGACCGTCAACGACTACGCTACGATTATCCGCAACCGTGAGGGCGGCACCCCCGTCGACGGACGCGTCGTCGACCCCCGCTTCGGCCCCGCAGAGTACACAATCAAAGGCCAAAAGACCACCTCCGTCGTCGACGACTTCGCGCGCCTGGGTCTTTACTTTGACGCTCGAGTGCCCGACACCGGCCGCGAAGAAACCGGCCTCCAGCGCATCAACCAACTGCTATGGTACGACACCCGCGCGGGCATCTCCCCGACCAACAAACCCAAGCTCGTCTTCTTCCCCCAGTGCAAGTCGCTGATCCACGCGCTGGGGAACTACTCCTTCGTCCCTCCCGACCTAAGAGATGAGCGCATACTCAAAGACAAAACCAACGAAGCCTTCAAAGATCCCATCGACGCCCTGCGCTACGGCATCCTCTACGGCGTACCACTTTCTTCCCGCCAAGACCAATCAGGATACATTGACGGAAGGGACCTCGAAAATGAAAACGCTCTTGACGACTGGCTGTAGCCTCGCGCTACTTTCCGGCTGCACCATCCCCAAAGTGCAGGAAACAATCAACGAAGTCGCGGGCAATGAGTTCGTCGGTCAGATCGCGCAAGACGTGATCGCCAACGCCCCATCCAACCCGCTCGATATCAACGGCTGGATATACGCCCTCGGCGCGACGGCTGTCGGTGCTGCGACGTACGGCGTCAACAAGTACCTCAAGAAGCCGGCTGTTGATCCACTCAACCCCCCGGAGAACGTACAAGTCAAATGATCCACGTCAGAATGGCTCGTCCTTTCGACGGGCCCCGCCACGACCGCCTCTCCGCCATCTGGGACGTCATCGCTGAGTACGCTCACCACGAGATCAAACTCATCGTGACCCCCAACCAAGAACCCCGCCTGTCGCACGCCGAAGTCTTCCAAAAGATGTGGCGCGAAGACCTCGAGTGCGACAACCGGTTCTTGCTCCTCACCGAGCAAGACTTCCTCCCCGACCTCGCGGACGACTGGCTGCCGCTTCGAATGCTCGACGCCCTGGACGTTGACGCCCTCGGAGTCGAGCGCCTCACGCGCCACCCCGAAACCCTCGGCCTGTCCGTACACCCCGGCCAAGCCGGCGGCTGGTGGCTCCTCATCGACAAACACCGCGCCCCAGCAGAGCTCGACTTTGCCGCGGGCGACGACCCCTGCAACGAGCTCCCCCTCCAAATGAAGATGGAGTTCGTCAACGGGATCGACTGCTACCCCTTCCACTTCGGCGTGGAATACCTCACCGGCATCCACTTCTTCTGGTCGCGCCACTACCACGACGACCCCTCCCGAATCGTCGCGGGCGTCCCGATGGGCATGATGCAACGCAAACTCGACGACGGCATCTCTGAGTGGATCAAGTCACAACCCCAAGGCTTCCAACGCCTGCTCGAGACACGAGGAGTCGACTAAGATGGCCCGCCCCAAACCGTACGCCTCCACCACCGTCACCCGCTTCGGGGTCATGCTGCGCGTCCACCGCAGAGACATGTACCTCGAGGACATCTTCAAAAACCTGCGCTACCTCTCGCGCGGCCGGGAGTTCCATCTCGCCATCCAGGCCGACCGCCCCTCCGCCGCCGTCACCAAAGAACTGAACCGCCTCGTCAAACAAGCCCCGGACAGCTGGAACATCGAAGTTTTCGACGCGCCCTGCAAGCTCGTCGACCGAAAAGAAAACTTTATGGTCCCCCTCCAGGCCCATTACGAATACCTCTGCGACATGGCGGACGGCAAGCTCGACGCCGCCGCGCTCTGGGACGACGACTTCTGGCTGACCAAGAAAGGCCTCAGGGAACTCAAAGGCCACCTCGACATCCTGGATGCTGACAGGATCGAGTGCAAGTCGCTCTTCCTCTGGGACAACCGGTCCCAGGCCAACGAAGCTTTCCCCCCGCACTGGCAAGCATTGGTCTTCCGCGTGCTTCCTGGCGACCGCTATCCCGAGGACTACATCGTACATTGTCCTCACAACGCGGCCCAAGGCAAGCACATCCGGATGTCCAATCAACTGCGCAACGCGGGGTACATGGACGCCGACGACCGCCGACTAACCTGGCAGGCCTACAAGAAGGCCGGCAAAATCGACGCGCACACCCTTTCTCTCGTAAAGGACGCGCGCCTCGAGGAGATCAACGAAGATGGCACTGAACCGAGATAACCCCGTCGCGCTCGAGGTTCTCGAAGACCTCTCACGCCCGCTCGCCCCGCAGATCGACGAGCTCGTCAAACAGATCCGCGACGTCGACGACGCCAACTCCGGCTGGGCCAAACGCCAGCTCCAGTTCGTCAAATCTCGCTTCGGCAAGCGCCGCAAGAAACGCGTCCCCTGGGTTGGCGCCTCCAATATCAGCGTCCCACTCGTCGACGGGATCGTCCGCCGCTGGCGGCCCGGCATCACGTCGCTGATCCTGGACGCCAACCCAGTCGCTTTCTTCGTCTCCCGCACCTCAGAAGACTTCGACCCCGCCCGCCTCGTCGAGCCCTTCTTCACCTGGCTCTTCCTCGAGCACATGGACACCCCCCGCGAGGTCATGCGTCTCACCGACCTGATCGCCTCGCGCGGGCACGCATACGTCCGCGAAGGCTGGAAGTACCAGACCGAACGCGAAGCGCGCATCGTCCAAGCCGACCAGCTCTTCCCCCAAGGCATCGGCGCCTTCCTCCAGAACGCGCGCGAACAGCTCGCCCAAGCCGCGGCGATCGGCGAAGCCCCGGACGTCGCCATCACCGACGAAGTCCTCGTTGCGCGCGAACTCGCGGCAGAGTACGCCCTGGACATGAACGACGAGGAGGAGCAGCCCATGCTACTCCAAGCTGCCGCACAGCTGCTCCAAGGTGCCCCGCACATAAAGATCGTCTACGAGCGCGTGGAACACGATCGCCCGGACTGGGTGGCCGTTGATCCAATTAACACGATAGCTGAACGCGTTGGTCTCCCTGAGAAGGGCGAGTTCTTCGTAGTAATCCACGAACTCACTGAGGACGCAATTGCGCGACGTGCTCGTGATGGTCATTTCGACGAGCGTCGTACCGCGGACCTCATTGAGCGCCTTAATAGTCAGACGAAAGAGACCCGCACGCAGGCAAACAAGACCGGGGGCGCCGGAGGCAGCATGGTCCGCCAGCAGCTGCGAGACTTTATGGACAGGCGCTCCGGCAACACTCGAATCGACGTTTCTCGAACCGCAGTGAAAAGGACTCATCTCTGGGAAACCTTCTGCAAGCTGGACATCAACGGGGACGGCATCCTCGAAAAGTGCGTCATGTGGTACTCCCCGGAGCACGACATCGTCCTCTCGACGGTCGAGCACCACATGCCATTCTCCGACTGGCCGGTGACCACGTTCCTCTTCGAGCCTCACGCTGAGACTCCGACAGACTCTCGCGGCATCCCTGAAATGCTATCCGAGCTCGCCAAGCTTGTCAACTCATTTCACAACGCGCGGGTCGACGCCGCCCAGATCGTCCTCGCGCCCGTGATGCAGAAGCGCGCGCTCTCCGCCGACTACGGCCAGAAGATCCAATGGCGCCCCGGCGCGATGATCCCTGTCCAGAACGTGGGCGATATCCAGCCGATCCAGCACGACCTCCGCATCCTCCAAGGCCTTCTCCAAGAAGAGCAGGTCAACCAGCGCACAGCCGAGTCGTTCATCGGAACCTTCGACGCGACAATCAACCAGCTCAACCAACCCACGGAGCGCCGCACCGCGGCCGAAGTCAATGCAATCACCCAGCTGGCTCAGAACGTGTTCGGCCTGGACGCGCGAATGTTCCAGGTCTCTATGGGCCGCAGTTTCAAGAAGATCTGGAAGCTCTGGCAGGAGTTCGGCCAAGATGAGATCTTCTTCCGAGTCCAAGGCGTCAACCGACCCGTGCTCGCTCGGAAGTCTGAGATCGAGGGCGACTTCGACATTTCGCCCGCTGGAACTCCAAGCTCGACTAACAAGTCCTTCCTCCTCGCCTCCATGGAGCGAATCCTCCAGATCGTCATCAACGACCAGTCCGGACGATTCGACGTCGGCGCGCTCCTCGAAGCCTACTTCAAGCTGATCGACCTCAACCTGGCCAACACCATCGTTCGCAGCCCAGAGGAAACTCAGGCCGCCCAAACGGTCCAGAACGCCGCCGCGCAGCTGGGCTTGGACAACCCCCAGATATGACCGACAAAGAGCTCATCCCCAAAATCCGCACCTGCCTCGCGAACCGGGAACTCATGGAGGCGCTCAACGAACTACTGAATAGAGACGATCAAGCGGCCGTGCTCACCATCCGAGCCGGCCTCGACACAGCAGAACCAATCGAGATCATCCGCAACAACGAACGCTTCCGTAGGTACTTCACGGCAGCGCTCAAAGAAGGTGAGAGGAATCCTTTCAATGCCTGACGACGTCACACCAGAAAACACCCCGAGCCCGGCCGAAGAGCGAATCGCCGCCATTATCGCCCAGCGCGACAACGCCGCGACCCAGGCCGGCCAGCTCGAAGAACAGAACAGAATTTTGGCCACTCGTTTGGCCGCACTCGAGAACCAAGTTGCACACCCACCCAAGCCGACGTTCAGCTCGCAGGAGAACACCCAGCCCGCTGAAAACGACAAACCGTTGGCAGGACAGGACATTGCGGCGATGGTTCAGGCTACGGTACGCGACGCGCTCGCGCCCGTAACCGAAAAGATCCAAGCCAGCGAAGCTCAGGCCGCCCTGCAAAATCAGCAGGCGGTCGCGTATCAACAGGCGGTCAAGACGTACCCGGGTCTCGAAGACTCGCAGTCGCCCTTGTCGCAGGTTGCTCAGAAGATCTGGAATGGACGACCCGACCTCGCGAGTCTTCCCGACGCCCCGGTCGTCATCGCCACCATGGCGCAAGGCGCACTGGCCGAAGCGAAGCTCGCGGATAAAGTCACCACGGAACGCAAACAACAGGCCAGCATTGTGCAGCCGGCGCCCGTGTCTGACAAAGTCAATCAGCCCGAAGCAGGTTCTCGCCGGGAGGTGATCAACCAAGTTCGGGAAAAGGTTCAAAACGAAGGCGTCCAAGGTTCGAGCGCCAACAGGTTCGCAGACCTGTTTCGATCCAACCTCACGGAAACCGTCGCGGAGAGCCAAGGGGAGTAATCCATGGCGACTCTGGTAACTTGGGATGAATTTACCGGTACCGAACTCAAGGGAGGTACCATCAAGGAAATCGTGATGTCCGACGTCGTGAACGTCGTGGCGCGCGATCGCCCACTGATGGCCTTGCTCGGTGTCGAAAACGTAGAGTCTCTCTTCATCGAGCGACTCGAGGACACTCTCGGATCTCGAGGGTTCAACGCCGTACAGGAAGGCGCGCCCTTCACGGCCCCCGACCTCACGACCGCGTCCCGTCTGGGCTATCACGTCCAGCGATTCGCGCAGTGGGGCCAGGTGTCGGACGAGCAGCGCGACACGGCACACTACAACGAAGACCCGTTCAGCTACCAGGTCGGTAAGAAGACCGACGAGCTGATGAACGACATCGAGCACACCCTCCACCAGGGTACCGTGATCTCCGGCGCGTCCGGCACGGCTCGACAGCTCGAGGGCCTTCTCAGCGCATTCGACGTCACCGGTACGGACACCTTCCAAACCGACGCGTCGGGTACGACCTTCACCGAATCCGTCTTCATCGATCGCCTCCAGGTCTTCCACGACCAGGACTACGACGTGCGGCCCAGTGTCGCGCTCGTCAACTCCTGGCTCAAGCGAACGATCTCGGAGTACTCGACGAAGGTCACGCGAAACGTTGAAGCCGCAGGGCGTCAGCAGGTCCTCCTGATCGAGCGTCACAGCTCGGACTTCGGGGACGTCGACGTCATCCTCACGCGCGACCAGCTCCAGTCGGCTACGGTCACTGACGCTGGAAACTCGATCGTGGTCATGGACCCGAACTTCTTCAACACGGGATGGTTCAAGGCTCCAACGTTCGAGCAGCTCTCGCGAGACGGTTTCCGCGATCGCTTCCAAATCACCGCTCAGGCGACCCTGATCTACAAGACCAGGAAAGCCGGTGGCGGCGGCAAGGGCTACGTCGCGAACGTGACCCTGTAGTTACGGAGGCCGGGCGGGCTATCTCACGAGTCCGTCCGGCTTTTTTCTATGTCCCGAGCCATTGAACGCAAAACCGTTGAGCTCCTCGAGATACTCATCAAGGAGAGCGTAGAGGCTCGGCGTCGCAACAAACAGATCGTGAAACTACTGAGGAAGTTGATAGATGCCCAAGAAGAAGAAACGCCAGTCGAGCCCGGCCCTGTTTGATCGGCTGTTCGGCACCGGCGAGAAGAAGAGCAAGTCCGGCGGCTCATTCACCGACCAACTCATCCGCACCGGCAAGAAGGCCGGCGGCTCGATGGGGCGCACCGGGAGACCCAAGAAGAAACGATGAGCTTCAACATCCACGTATCGCCACGTGAGAAGCGGCGAAAGCTGATCCGGGCAGTCATCGAAGCCCTGCGTCAGCGTTCGCCCGCTACTCTGAAAGCCTACGCGAAAGCGATCCGCGAGTCGTACCAAAACGCGTACGACCCCAAGTCCGGCAAGCTTCGCGCCGAGCAAACCGGCGAAGCAAAAGACCTCGGCTTCATCAGCATTCAAGTCCCGCAGCAGCTCTTCCTCGCGCTGAAGTACTTCGACCGCAACTTCGGAAACGACAGCGACGACTTCCAACTCCTGGCCGAAGAGTTCCCCGACCTGATCACGAACCGCAAAATGAAACGCCGTCAATCCAACTCTCTGGTCGTGAAGAAGAACTATGCAAGGGAAGACTCAACAGAAGGAACTGCTTGACCATTTCAGTCGGCAGATCAACGTCACCCACGGAACGTTCAGCACGGCCGCTACTCTACCCGGCCCGGTCGACATTTTCCAGATCCAACTGGACAACGAGACCGGCGCCTCGCCCGTTGACTTCCAGATCTTTCGCGACGGCGACCAAATCAAAGCGGGCGGTTACGCAGCCGGACAAGCCACGCGCGAAATCACCTGGCTCGGCCGCGAGCTGCGCTTCGACGAGTTCCTCGTACTCCAGAAAACGAACGACGTTTCTACCACCCACTGGACCGTGATCTACCGCGACGGCGTGAGCTAACATGGCCCTGACCGACAGCATCATCCACCACTGGAAGCTCGACGAGGCATCCGGTAACGACCGCGCCGACGAGGTAGGCTCCGCCACGTTGGAGGAGCAAGCCATCGGAGTGCTCCGCGACCCCGGCCAAATCGACAACGCGGCGCAGGGCACCGGGGCGGACTACCTCCGGGTCGCAGCTACCACCGTCTGCGACTTCACCACCGAGAACTTCACCATTGCGTTCTGGCTCCGCCCGACCGCTTTCCCCGCGTCGCAGGGCGTCATGCTCTCGAAGTGGAACTCCTCGGGCCGCCAGTTCCAGTGTGACTATCTCACCGCGGACCAGCGCTTCCGTTTCTTCGTCCGCAACGCAGCCGACGACGGTAACTTCCGGGTCAACGCAGACAATCTCGGCGCCCCCTCTACCGACACCTGGTACTTCATCCAGCTCCGGCGCGACGCGGACAACGAAGAGATTTCGATCCGCGTCAACAACGGCACCGCCAACACTCTCGCACACAACGAAGACCTTCCATCTCAGACCACTCGGTTCGCCATCATCAAACGAGACGGCGACCCCACCACTCTCCAAGACACGGTCGACGGGCTCTGGGACGAACTCTCGGTATGGGAGCGCGTTCTGTCGGACAGCGAACTCGACGAAATCTACAACCTCGGCAACGGCCTGGCTTACCCCTGGGCGTCAGAAGAAGTAGGCAGCTCGGACGAAGACGGCTCTCTTCGCGCGGGCGGCACATCACGTATCTTTCTGCCACCTTTCCACAACATCCCTTAGGAGCACTCAATGGCCACACTGAGCGTCAACCTGATCACCAAAGACCAGGTCAAGCCCACGCTGCGCGCAATCAAATCCCTCGATGGTCTCGTCCGCTCAGGCGACGAGATCGTTGTCGTTGACACCGGCTCGACTACGGAGAACCTCCAGAAGTTCGAGCGCGGCCTCCAGAAGTTCGAGTTCACTGAGGACGAAGTCTCGATCAATCTCGTCCTCGCGCCTTGGCTCTCAAAAGACCTGGGCCCGTACATCGAAAAGTGGCTCCCCGAGCAAGTTGGCAAGCTCGAGAAGGACGGCCAGTACGCCAACCTGACTGGCATCCTCGACTTCGCGGAGGCACGCAACCTTGCTCTGGCGCACTCCACGAAGGAAGCAATTTTCTGGATCGACAGCGACGACGTACTCGTCGAGGAAGTCCCTGGCCGCCTCCGCGAAATCATTGACGCGCAGCTCGGCGAGAAGTTCTCCGCCCTGTTCTTGGACTACCAGTACTCGTTCGCGCAGGACGGCACCTTGTCGACGACGCTCAAGCGCGAGCGCGTCGCCCTCCGCGAGCAGTTCAAGTGGAAGGGCAAGTGCCACGAGACGCTCATGCCGGACGACGGCATCCTTCCGATCGGCTACTGCCAAGATCTCAACACGCACATCCGCCACACGGAAGCCCGCAAAGGCCCGGGCGTCTCGGACATTCGCAACTACGTCATCATGCGCAAGGAGCTGGAAGAGCTCGAGAAGGACGCTTACGTAGACCCGCGCACCCTGCTCTACCTCGGCAACGCCTGCCGCGGCCTCCAGCGCTGGAAAGAAGCGGTCGACCTCTACAAGCGCTTCGAGTCGCAGTCCGGCTCGCCCGAGGACCGCTACGCCGCGTGCCAGTACATCGCACAGATCTACCTGCACGACCAGATCCGCCGGCCGATCGACGCCCAGGACTGGTTCCAGAAAGCCACGGAGATCAAGAAGCACGACCCGCGCGCGTACTACGGCCTGAGCCGCTGCGCCCTCGCCTCGTACGACTACCGCAGCTGCGTCCAGTGGTACGAATTCGCGCGCCAGTTTCCGGACCCGACGGACTCGCTGCACAGCTACGACCCGAACTCCGTGCACTACTACCCCCACATCCTCGCGGCCGAAGCGCTGCTCGAGGTCGGAGAAGTGGACTACGCGCGTGAAGTCATCAGCCGCGCCGTCAAGTTTCGCCCGGACTACGAAGCCGCCAAGGAGCTCGCGGCCAGCATCGACCAGCGCGTCGCGTCCACGAAGCTCTTCAGCGCGATCAACTACATCGCCCAGCACGTCAAGGGCGGCCCGCCGATCGCCGCCAAGCTCATCCGCGAACAGATCTACCCCAAGCTCTTCGCCGTGCCCGCCGAGTCCGAGCGGGCCGGCCTCTCGGTGATCGACCGCGACGACCCACGCGACGAAGCCCCGGCGCTCGCGATCTTCTGCGGCGAAACCCCTGAGGAGTGGGGCCCGCGCTCGGCCGAGACCGGCATCGGCGGCTCCGAGAAGATGGTACTGCTGATCGCGCCCGTCCTCCAGGAGCTCGGGTGGAACGTCACCGTGTACGCGAGCGTCCCGTTCGCCCAACGCGGCATCACCCCGGACGGCGTCCGCTGGTCGCACTGGTCGCAGTTCGACAACGACCAAGACCTCGACGTCCTGATCGCCTGGCGCGGCCACGGCCACCTCACCCGCCCCGTGTCGGCCCGCAAGCGCGTGCTCTGGCTGCACGACGTCCAGAACCCGGACCAGTACCCAGCGGAGATTCTCGAATGCCTCGATCTCGCGATTTTCGAAAGCGACTTCCACCTCGAACCAGTGAAGTCGATCCTCCCGCCCGAAAAGGTCCTGGTCTCCACGAACGCTATCGTGGAAAGATCTTTCGACGCGACGAAGCGGGACCCGAAACATGTCGTGTTCTTTTCCAGCCCCGACCGTGGCTTGACGACGGCGCTCCGGATGGTCAAGGCCGCCCAGTCCGTTGACCCCGAGATTCGCGTCACCGTGATGTACGGCTTCTCCCCGTACGAGCGTAAGTTCCGCGTACGGATGGACCACCGCTCTGTCCCCGACCTGGGCCGCGACGCCTCGATCGACGATTACGAACGCTACGTCGGCAAGATGGTCGACGAAACGGGCGCGCGAATGCTGAACCGCGTGAGTTTCGAGCAGGTCGGCGACATCCTCGAGACCGCCGGAATCTGGGTCTACCCGACCCGGTTCCCCGAGATTTCCTGCATGGCCGCAATGGAGGCCCAGCAGGCCGGGCTCGTCTGTATCACCTCTGAGTTCGGCGCTCTGACCGAGACCCTACTCGAGCCGGCCAAGTCGCTTGGAACGAACTTGGGCCCGGTGGAGGATACTAATGAGTACATCGCCGCCGGCGCACAGGCCATCCTCGACGCAACGAAGATCGCACCAGCTGACCCGCGGCGGGAGACCCAGTCGCGCGCAGCAATCGATCGTTACCGCGTAGAGAACGTGGCCGCGCAGTGGACCGAAGCCCTCAAAGTGAAAGAGAGGGCGTAGAAAACTCAGCGGGTAGGACGCGCTTTGTGGCGGGGCGCGTCCTCGCAAGTGGTTGTGGTCGCCGGCCCGCATTTTGACACACGGAGGAAACATGGCAAGTCTCGGACAGCACGTAACCTGGGACGCAGTACCCGGCGCGGACTCGTACAAGGTCAATCTCAACGAGCTCGCGGGCACCACGATCCAGCAGGTCGTAGTCGACGCGGCCGATCCGCTCGAGGTTCTCCTCGACGACCTGTACATTGACCCGACCGACCAGTCGCTCAACGTGACGATCGGCGCGGGCTACAAGATCGCCATCAAGGCGACCAACGAACTGGGCGACAGCCCTCCGACCGAGATCTCGATCACTGTGGCTGGGCCCTCCGCTCCGCTCAACGTCGTGATCGTTTAGGGAGTAGGCCATGGCAACGGTAGGCGACATCATCGACCAGTCATTACGCCTGGCAAACAGAGTCGATCCTGCGTACCGACAGCGGGCACTCGACGCAGTGGACCGCAACGTCCGGTACTTCGCCGAACGTGTGCCATGGCCGTCTCTCGAGCGACGTGAAGAATTCCAGGCTAACGGCTCGGAGTTCTTCACGTTTCCCCGTCGAGTGCGTTCGATCATTTCAATCGGCGACAACACCAACAAGTGTTACGTCCGGCCGGGCGATCACTTCGAGCGACAGTACCCCGAATGGGAGCTTGGAGGAAACAAGCCACAAGGGGGTCCATTCAAATGGAGGCACTTAGGGACGTCGCCCGTCATTCAAGACCCGACCGAACGAACAGTGCTCAACCTTAACACAACTGCCTCGGACTCACAATCAGTTTTTGTCCGGGGCCTCGCCTTTGATACTGCCGCGTCCGGCTCGGCGTTGGAGTACTTCGAGGCGTCCGAGATCGTTGTCGCGCAGGAAACGCCGACCGCGACCGTGAACCAATTCAAGGAAGTCCTCGCGATCGAGGCGGACACCTTGGACAAGAACCACGACATCGTGGTGCGGTACGACACGGGCGACCTACCCGCCGCGCGCATCCTCAAGAACGAGCGCCACACGAGTTACGAAAAGATTCAATGGCTCGCGAAGCCCGCAACCGGCAACCTGTTTACGGTCCGGTACTACGAAGACACGGAGAAGATCGCGAGCGAGTCCCAGATCCTACCGCCTCAGGTCGACACGGACGTCATTGTTTGGCGCACCGTCGGCGACTTGCACTGGATCTCCGAAGCGCCCCAGGCCGCGCAGCTCGCATGGCAGCGTGCAGACGAGCTCATCCAAGTCCACATGACGGCGCAGGTCTCGCACGGCGACCGACTCGAGCAAGCGATCCCGTACGCTCCGATGTACGAAGACGACGACGGTGAGATCTACGAATAATGCCTTTCCCACGATCCAACGAAATCCGGACCCAGTTCCTCCCCTCAGCCGATGGGGGAGTGAACACGCGTGCCGCTGCCTGGAACCTCCAGGACAACGAGTACGACGAAGGATTCAACATAGACATCTCGCAGCAAGGCGTGTGGTCACGCAGAGAGGGGGTGAGCTCTATCGGCGGTCGTGAGGATGATCCCGGCGGTTTCACGTGGCATCGTGACACAGACAATGACCTTGTATTCTGGGGTGTCTGGGGGTCGAACGTGTATCGCTCGACCGGGTCCGGAGCGTGGGCGCAGAAAGCGTCCGGGGTTTCTCTCTATCCAAACGTCTTGCACCAGTTCGTAGAAGGAGCCTACCTCGACACAAACTTTGGCGGCAATCAGTTTCGCGCAATCTACGGCGCCCAGTGCGTTCCGAATTCCGCAACGACAGAAGTCTCACGTCTCTTCGTCTTCCGCGGCGACGACGTGTCAGACCTTCTTCAAGCGACGCAAAACGAATCCTACGCACCGCGCGTCATCACCTACTTCCAGAACCGCCTATGGAAAGCAAACGACGCCCGCGCTGGCGGCGACGGCAACGACCTCGCCTGGTCCGAGCTCGACGACGGCATGACGTACTCGCCCGCGAACGAGCTATCGATCGAGCCTGGCTTGGGCGGCCGGATAACTGGTCTGTGGCCGGTGCGGTCAACGCAGCCGGTGCTGATTATCTTCAAAGAAGACGCGATCGCATCGCTGGAGCCTCGATGGGGAAGCTCATCAGCGCTCATTCCGGGTGGCGGCGACGAGCTCGACACGTTGACGTCGCGAGTCCAACTTATCACGCGTGGGCTCGGCTGCATCGCGACTAAGTCCCTCACCTCGGCGCCAGGCTTCCAAGGCGGTGACGTCCTCTACCTCTCCCGCGACGGAGTCCGCTCACTCGCACGAGCCGGCGACGACACGATCGCGGGCGCTGGCAACCGAATCACCGAGAAGATCCCGCGCTGGATCGGACGCATCAACTTCTCAGCGGCGCACAAAGCCGTCGCGTCGATCGTTGACAACGCGTACCACCTCGCCGTCCCCATGGACGGAAGCCCCGAAAACAACTACGTCCTCCGCATGGAGCTTCTCACGGGCGCTTGGTCGCTTCACGACTGGGAAGCTCGGGACATCTCCCAGGTCCCCCAGGCCGGCGACGAGCGTTTTTACTTTCAAGGCAACGGCGCCTTCACGGAAGAGTCCACCGTAACAGGTCTTCCCACGGAGCAGATCCACCACCTTTACCGCGGTTACTCGGGCGACCTCGACCCCGGCGCCACTTTCATCCAGTATGAACTGGTGACGAAGGCGTTTGTTTTCGACAACCCGAAGGTCGAGAAGCAGTTCGATCGACTTGCCTTCCTTGGTACGGTGGACGCGGGCGAGACCCACCACATGCGGATCGCTTACAGGGTCGACTTCCAAGACTGGCAAACCCTGCCGACCGAGGCCGTATTCGGGGTGCCCGGCACGCTTATCACGCAAGGTCAGTCCCCGCTTACCTGGGATCCGCCAGACCAAAAGATGATTCAGAGGCGCATTGGACTTCAAGACGTGTCTCCTGGAACAATGATCAACATTCGTTTCTCGGGCGCACGCGACGAGGCCCGTCCGCAAATATACTACACGGACGTGGAAGCTGTCCACATGCAGCAGCTTTTTGACAACGAAAGGTAAGCGCCATGGCCCTGAAGATTACGCCCGGTCAGAACTTACCGAAAGACGGCCAAGCGTTCGCTGACATCGAGAACGAGCTCAAAGGCTTCGTCAACCAGACCGAGATCC
>SPJK01054415.1_pt1 | contig 45755 bp, 30 predicted proteins | sample 3741771 | NCBI WGS metagenome assembly SPJK01 (sample SAMN10925997, study PRJNA522277) | cold seep metagenome | isolation source: Elba SIP-enriched marine methane seep metagenome, extraction at timepoint T2 | place: Italy: coast of Elba, Mediterranean Sea
CGCTCCGTGTACTTCGTGCACGAACCCTTGGTACCCCTTTCGAAGTACGCTGGTTTAGTCCCGACCCTGGTCGGGATGGTTTCAGCTTGGTATAACGGATAAGGATGGAAAAAAGGAGGGAAATGAGCGGTAATAAAAAAGGCCTCGCAAGGAGGCCTAGTAGAGTAGCGGTGACGGCGGGATTACTCCGCTCCGCTCCGTGTACTTCGTGCACGAACCCTTGGTACCCCTTTCGAAGTACGCTGGTTTAGTCCCGACCCTGGTCGGGATGGTTTCAGCTTGATAGTTAGAAAACAATGGAAAGGGGAGGAAAATGAGTGCGAATAAAAAAGGCCTCGCAAGGAAGCCTAGTAGAGTAGCGGTGACGGCGGGATTACTCCGCTTCGCTCCGTGTACTTCGTGCACGAACCCTTGGTACCCCTTTCGAAGTACGCGGGTTTAGTCCCGACCCTGGTCGGGATGGTTTCAGCCTGATAGGTAGAAAATGACGGAAAGGGAGGAAATGAGTGGTAATAAAAAAGGCCTCGCAAGGAGGCCTAGTAGAGTAGCGGTGACGGCGGGATTCGAACCCGCGGTACCCCTTTCGAAGTACGCTGGTTTAGCAAACCAGTGGTTTCAGCCACTCACCCACGTCACCGAAAAGTGTGTCTGAAAAAGAAAAAAAGTGTCGGGGCGGCAGGATTCGAACCTGCGGCCCCCTGCTCCCAAAGCAGGTGCGCTAACCGGACTGCGCCACGCCCCGAACAATGTAATTTGCCTCGTCTTTATCGAAGCGACGGCAAAGATAGCCATCCACCTAATATATGCAAAAGAAATCTAAAAAAAATGAAGGTTTCTCTTACACTTTGTTCAAGGAACGGATATAGTCTGGAAATAGTTCCTAATTACTAAGGTTCATCTTGATCTGGCGCTCCAAATCAGATACTGTATCCTTAAAGATCGCATCGGTCTCCATTAGGTCCTGTACGGTCTTGCAAGAGTAGATAACGGTGCTGTGATCTCTTCCGCCAAAATTTTCGCCGATTGCCTTGAGCGACTGATCGGTGAGTTTCTTGGCCAGGTACATCGACAATTGTCGAGCAATCACAACTTGCCGTTTACGCGTTTTCCCTTGGAGAATCTCCACTGGCAGCTCGAAATGGCCGGCAACTAACTGCTGGATGAAGTCGACCGTAATTTCTCGGTTGATTTCCGTCACGAAGTTTTTAGTCACTTCTTTTGCCAAAGGCACGTCAATCTCGCGTTGGTTGAGCGAAGAGCGGGCGATCAGGGAGACGAGTGCTCCCTCCAGTTCGCGAATATTATTCTTGATGTGATAGCAAATGAATTCCGTTACACTTTGAGGAATGTCGACGCCTTCCCGATTGGATTTCGATTCCAGGATAGCCATCCGGGTTTCGAGGTCGGGGGCTTGCAGATCAGCCGTCAATCCCCACTTAAAGCGTGAGATAAGCCGTTCTTCGATGCCATCCATGTCTTTTGGAGGGCGGTCGGAGGTCAATACAATCTGCTTGCCGTTCTGGTGCAACTGATTAAAGATGTTGAAGAAGATCTCCTGCATCTTTTGCTTGTTGGCCAGAAACTGGATGTCATCGACGATCAGTACGTCAACAAACTGGTAAAAATTGATCAGGTCGTTAACCGCATTGTTCTTGATCGATTGAATAATCTGATTGGTGAACTTATCAGTAGCTACATAAAGGACCGATTTACCAGAATGAAGTTCCAATACCCGGTGGCCAATTGCTTGCGCGAGATGGGTTTTGCCCAATCCAACATCACCGTAGATGATCAAGGGATTGAACGAGTTCTTGCCGGGCCGGTCAGCGATCGCTAAACCAGCAGAACGCGCTAGTTGATTGCAGTCGCCTTCAATAAAGGTGTCGAACCGATATTTTTCGTTGAGTTGTGGGTCAATGTTAGGCTTCTTAATGCCGGGAATGATAAAGGGGTTCTTGATGTGGCCGGTATCTACCATCCCAGGGGCAAATCCACTATTGCTCGTAGCAGAGCTGCTGGTGGCATTAATACTTGAAACGCCAGCCGTGGTAGCGGCATAAGCCATTTTAGGAGCCACCTGCTGTGCGGTGCCATTCACGATCTGATACAACAGTTGACCGTTCGTGCCCAACTCTTTCTTAATTGTCATTTTTAGCAACCCAACGTAGTGCTCCTCCAACCATTCATAGAAGAATCGGTTGGGCACTTGGATCGTCAGAGCTGTCGAATCAAGATTCACCGGCCGAATAGGCTCGAACCACGTCTTAAAGCTTTGAGCGTTAACGTGCTGGCGAATAGTGGAAAGACAGTTATCCCATACGGAAGCGTGGTCCATGTGCATAGATCAATGGTTAATAAGCCAATAGGCAGATCAACAAATCAAAAAAGATCTGTGTAGATAATTAGCGGAGTATCAGTAAGTTAGAATGCTAGGAGAACAATACTGCTTGAATGAGCAGAATTGTTAATAGCGGTCAAGAGTGGTATCATTCTCTTGGCTCCATTTTTGGAGGACTACAAATGTGAGGAAAAAAAACTGAAACCAAAAGAGCCCTTGAAAACTTTTTGATAATTTTTTTCTCCTTATGTGTAAGGTATTGAAATGAGCTGGTTTTTCGCACTTCTAAGCAGAATATTTTAGAAGTATTTTAATCGAATAAAAGTTACTATAGCAAGTAATGGTTTGGTAATAAAATTTTATATCACTAATCGGCTTTTTTAAGGAATATTATGTTGATTGATTCTATTCGTTGATCCAGGTATTGCGGCAGGTGATGCATCGCTGACCAGTATGTCGACTGAAGTCGATATCAATTCGGCCCAACAAAATACCGCCCCAACCTACTTGATTGATCAATACTGGTTGGTCGTCCAAATTCTTGATCACTTCGGGTTGATCCATAAACGTATGGGTGTGTCCGCCAAGGATAATGTCGATATAGCGTCCCTCTCGCGCCAGGATGACATCCGATACTCTTCTTTCATCGCGATAACGATAGCCCAGGTGTGACAGGCAGATCACAAGATCGCAGCGTTCTTCTTCTTTTAAGTACTGGGCAGTTTGAGTGGCAGGCGCAATCGGCTCCTGGTATTGGGTGTTTCCACACAAAGCTTTTGGTACAAGCCCCTGAAGCTCAATCCCAACACCAAGTAGGCCAATGCGGATTGGGCCACGCTCTACGACCAAATGGGGGAGTATATGTTCAGCCATTGGCGTGTCATCCCAGCGGTAATTGGTATTGATAAATGGAAAATTGGCATGTTGCAACTGTTGAGCAAGCCCATCAATACCGCCATCAAAGTCATGATTACCGATGGTAGCAGCATCATACCCCATCGCTGACATAAGCTTAAACTCCAATTCGCCGCCGAATACATTGAAATAGGGCGTGCCTTGAAAAATGTCGCCAGCATCCAAAAGCAAAACATGTTCATTTTCCTGCCGAATCCGATCAATCAAACCGGCCCGGCGGGCAGCTCCTCCCATGCCGGCATTTCTGCCGCCATCATTCGGGAATGGCTCAATTCTACTGTGCCAGTCATTGGTGTGTAAGATGCAAAGCTTAGTATCGATAGGCGTGCCTACGGCCCAGGAAGGCAGCGCGCTACCTAACAAGAATGTAGCCGCACTAAGTTGGCGAATGAAGTTTCTCCTTTCCATAAAAAGTGACTTATTCCCTTACGCTTAACCGCCCATCCAGCTCGTAGTCGATGGGGTTATCTACGTTACTATTCTTACTCCTCAGGTGATTGATAATCAAATCTCGGATGAGGTGTTGGGTTTTTTCTTGTGCTAATTCAATCAGGAAGTCACAATCGCCGCCACCATTGGCGATATAATCAGGCAGGGCGACCCGGTAGATTTTGTTTTCTTGTAAGGGAATACCCTGGATGTGAATATCAACGGCCCGCCCATTTTCAATTACATAACGAAGTGCAGCGCTTTGTGGCCAGCCCCCGTCTGCGGCCATTTGCTGGCAAAAAGTGGTCAGCAACTCGTGTTCCATGTCCAATACGACCAAGGTATTGTCGAAAGGCATCAGCTCAAATACTTTACCTACTGTAACTGGTCCGGCCGGGAGCTCGGGGATGCGAATGCCGCCATAATTCTGGACGGCGAAATCGACCGGTTCCCTACAAATGCGGTTCGCTTCTTCGGCTAGCAGGTCAGCTAACCAGTTGCCGAGTAATGATTCCGGATGTTGCTTAGGGAATGGTTGCTCGAAGTAAGCGATGACTTCTTCCATGCTTTGCGCTTCCAACTCCGATTTATAAGGAGCGATCAGTGCTGCGATCTCTTCAGAGGCTGTTGCATCGTAGGCATCGCTGATTTGGTATCGGTCAACTTTCCTGAGTTGGGGCGATTGATAAGATTGGCAAGCTGTTGCCAGGATGATCAGCGAGCTAGAAAGGAGTAGAATGTACTTCATGATGATGAGGTTACATCGCTATCCAATGAGGAAAGTTACAGCGGGGAAAATCGGCTGATTGATCCTGCTCCTAAGACACCTTCACTAGAAATCAATAGATGACCTTCTTGTGTAAAGGCCAGTCCTTCAGGTTGCGGAAATAGTTCAGGGTCTAGTAATTCTACGTGCAGTATGGTGTTGTCGTCATTGAGAACGATCAAGGTCTTGCCCACTGATGCCAATACGTACACATTGCCGCTTTGCGGGTGAATAGCCAGGGCCGACGGCTTGAAATTGTGCGGCTTTCCTCCATTACCGATAATGCTGCCAATTTCACGTTCCGCAATGGTAAAGACGGGTTCAATAGATAATTCATCTTCCGCCAGATCAAAGGAGTAGATTCCTTGCACGTTATCCGATAAGATTCCGCCCTCCGGCGCTCCTGTTTTAGGGGCGATCAAAATGCGATTATTAGCAGGGTCGTAACACATGCTTTCCGTATCGTTGCGGTAGCTGAAGGCTGTTTCGTATTTCTTGGCTGTATCTCCTTCAACATAGAGAAGGGTAGAGTAGAGGTCGCCATCCCGCTCCAAGATGTATACCGTGTCATCAACCAGGCAAAGGTCTTCGTAGTCTCGATCTTTATCGAAGGTTTGTTCATCGATAATGGTTCCCTGTCGAAGGTCGATACGATATAGTTTACCCGCTTCATCCTGAATGGCTAAGACTTGGTTTTCACTTAGCGCTTCAATACCGGAAATCTCTTTTAATTCACTCGGAAGTTCTACGCGCCAATTTGTTTTTGACAATACAAATGGGAAGGTGTAGCCTTCTGCGGTATCGAATGAGCGAACGGGAGGCTGATTCTTAATAGCGACGACAGAGTAGAGTACCGCGACGACGATAATCGCACCTAATATGAGCCAGGTGACAGTAGTAGAATCCTGATAATCTAATTTCAATTTCATGGTTGATGCTTGCTTACTCTTAGTCAATTAGGCCTCCGTGAAGGAACGAAAAAAAATGGACATAGATTAACGAATCGATCTAATCCTTATTGGTTGGATACTGCACTTCGTGCCTGGAGGAGTAACCAAGATCGATCACTTACACTATCCGTTTCTTTGATTTCCTCCAGAAGCTCTTCCGTTTGTTGTCGGGAATGCTTCAATAACTGGGCAGTGAAGTTTAGAAAGTTAACGTAGGCAAGCCGGATATTGTTGGCAATGAGCTTATTCCGTTTGAGGTAGATTCGAAAGGAAGAAAGCAATGCCAAGAGGGCTTCCGATTCATTGGTTTCATAATAGATCTTTGTGAGCATGGCCTTGGCGCCGAGAATGTAATGAATGTCCGAGAAGTCTACTTTATTCAAATGGAAATAAGCTTCATCATACTCTTTTCGATGATAATGTAGGTCGGCCTTGTTGTAATGGAATGCATCTTCTCGGTGTTCTTCCGGTAGTGCTGGCGTGTATTCCTGAATGATGCGGTCTACCCAGTCAAATCGCCGCAACCCTAATCCCAGTTTGATGATGTTCTTATAGTTCCACGGTGACAGCACGCCATCTTCGAGCAGCACCGCCCGGTCGAGTCCTTCCTGGTAGATGTTGAGGAGGTGAGTGGTGAATTGCCGGTAGCCTTTTCTGATCTGTTGGATGCAATACGTAATAGTGTGATTGAACAGCTCCGTAACTTCTTCCGCTGCTAGCAGCTTTGCTTGTTCGATTACCGCTTGCCAAAGTTGTAGAAGGTCGCTTTCATTATTGTCTGTTTGTAATAGCTGAAAAGATCGGGCGTAGAGACTTGCCAGCGTATCATCCGGCAAGTCTGGAATTTGGTGCAGGACATCATTACCGAGAAATCGAATGTGGTAGTGCTCGTTTAGGGCGGTCTGTCGGGCGACCATTGCACAGGACAGCTTTAGCTTCTGTGTCAGATAGAAGGAATCGAGTTGATCGGCTGTCTTTTGTAAGTACGGATCAGTAGTCCGGAGGCCTTTAGCAGCAAATTTATCTTCAGCAAGCTGACTTAGTTGGTAGCGCTGCCACAACTTATGATGGTGTTCGTTGCCCGGAGGAGTAAGTGAGCGCTCACAATGGGCGTAGGTTCGCTGGTAAGATTTCTCCAAATCGCGTTCCAGGCACGAACGCAGGAGGAAGAGCTGTTGAGTCGTACCGTCCTTTTCAATTGCCTGCCAACTCAAAAATTGTTCGCAGAGCTGCAGAAGGTAGCTCATGGTATATGCGAAGCGTTTTTCATCGACCTTCTCATTGGGGAAAACAGCTTTTTTGACTTGCTCTTGCACTAGCATTTTGTCGGGAAAACCCCGCCGTGCAGCAGTAATCAGGTAGGCCCCTAAACGCGCCACTTCTTCCTTTTTATTGAAATAAGGGGAATGGAGGAAGTCTCTGAAATGCCGCAGTTCTTTGGGGCTAAGTGCCCGAAAAGCAGCTAAGAGCTTACTTTTTTGCATCTATTAATCGATAATATTTAAAAAAAATCGTGATAAAAATAGAGTTTAATTAGCTAATAAACAGCAGATTATAGCATTTATTTAGTGATTTTTATCTGAAAAATATAGCTATTTGTAATTGCTTGTGGGCAGTGCTCGTCGTACCTTGTATAGTGAAAATACGCCACCCCATGACATTACGATTAACAGGAGTAATAGCGATCCTATTTTGTTGGGGCTCCCTGGCAGCCCAAAACACTGTATATCCCGGAGACGCCAATAACAACGGAAGAGTAGACCAATACGACATTCTGCCGATCGGCTATGCCTATGGCCAGACCGGTCCGGCGCGGATCGATGATACCGAAGATCAGCCGCAGCTGGTCGCCGTCAGCTGGGACGCTGCCTTCCCTAGTGGACTCAATTATACACATGCTGATGCCAATGGCAATGGCTTAGTTGAATTCCTGGACTTTGTGGAAGTGGCTACGAACTTCGGTGATGAAAACCCTCCGCTTAGCGCGCTGGCATTTCCACTGGGTATTCCAGGCCAGGATGCTTCGATTTCTATTAATAATGAACAGGATGTTGACCCTCTGCTGGCAGGAGCTGTAGTAGAAGTACCGATCGTCTTGAATTTTCCTACGGACATTGGTGCAGAAGGCATCAATGGTATCGCCTTCGAGATCAATTTTGACCATACGCATTTTGCTGAATACGATTTTACATTTAATGCCGATTGGATCGCAAGCGATGGCGAGGCCTTTCGCTACAAAAGATCTGATCCAGGCAGAATCGCCGTGGCGCTAACTCGCTTTGGACCTGACCCCGTGTTTGAGGGAGGCCCCATCGGAACCCTTAGCCTGATTATTATCGATGACTTGATCGGCCTGATGGAGGAAGCCCCCGATACCATGCCGTCCGTAGTGAAGGTACATCAAGTTCAAGCCTTTGGTGATGGTTATGAACCAGTACCAGTTGTCGACGATTCTATCGCACTCCGTTTGTATCGTCCGGGTACTATTTCTCCTGTTCGTTCTCCGCTGAATGAATTAGGTAGTAACCTCTACCCCAACCCATCAAAAGGGCCCTTCATGATAGTCAGTGAATCGGCTTTTTATCGGATGGAATGCTACGACACGCAAGGGCGCTCATTCTTCCTCTTTGAAGGAGAACCCCGTCGGCGTTGGGAGGGTGAACTTCACCTCCCTGCTGGCTTCTATTGTTTGCGATTGACTGGAAGAGACGGCATCTCTCTATTGCCGCTCATCCTACAACCATAAAAAAGGCCGGACAGATTGCCCGGCCGATGGCTTTACCTCGTGATAAAACCATTGTGCAACATTCAAAAATACAAACTATGTTTAAAAGATTCCTCCTATTGCTCACTTGGCTGAGTTTGGCCTGTTGTCTGCCTGGACAAGTGCTGGTAAACGGACTCGTCTCTTATGGCGAAGACCTGCAACCGCTACCAGGTTATCCACTTGAGTTAATTACCAACTCAGGAATTGCCTATACGACGGAGACGAACGATGCTGGAGAATTTGAATTCGAGGTTGATCAAGCTGTTCAGACTTCCGACGCGGTATGGATACTGCAGATCGTTGACCTCTGCAATGGTGATGTGATCTCGGAAACCTTTAACATGGTGCCAGGACAAGCGTCGTATTCTTTTGACCTGGTGGTTTGTAGTGACATAATCCCACCTCCCCCGCCAGAGGGCTGCGAGGCCTACTTCCATTGGGAGCAGACTATCGGTGATGAGCCCTTTGGCGTTTCTTTCTTCGACCTATCCTACTCAGAGCTGCCGATTGTGGCCTGGAATTGGTCGTTTGGAGACAACAGTACCAGTACTGAACAAAACCCCTTCCATATATATGAAGCACCGGGTGACTATGAAGTGACGCTATCGATACAATCAGAAGATTGTGAGAGCGTCGTTACACTAGTTATTACGGTATGGGGACAAGACGATTGCAATTGTCCACAGGATGTATACAATCCAGTTTGTGTCGCCACACCGGGTGGACAAGAACTGACGTTTTCTAATCCTTGCTATGCGGAATGCGCAGGCTATGGGCCGGATATCTATTATGCCTGCGATGGCGGTTGTGGGTGCCCGGAGTATTGGGATCCTGTTTGTGTGGAGTCCTCGAATGGAGATGTCCTGACTTTCTCCAATTTCTGTTTTGCCGAATGCGAAGGATACACAGCCGACCAATACTATTCTTGTGATGGCTGTGTATGCCCCGATATTTACGATCCGGTTTGTGTTGTTAGCCCGGATGGAAACTTGATGACATTCGCCAATGCTTGCGAAGCGGAATGTGCTGGCTACGGTGCCGATCAGTTTGTTCCATGTGATGACTGCCTATGCCCCGATGTATGGGACCCCGTCTGTGTCTTTACAACGACAGGGGTGATCACCTTTGGGAATGCCTGCGAAGCAGAGTGTGCCGGTTATGGTCCGAATCAATATACCTCCTGTGATGGTTGTCCTTGTCCGGAGATCTACGCTCCGGTTTGCGTGGTGACTCCCGACGGTGAGATCATTCAATTTGATAACGCCTGCTTCGCGGGTTGCGAAGGCTATGGCGCGGATAGTTTCGTTGATTGTGACGATTGTCCATGTCCAGATGTGTGGGATCCGGTTTGCGTTCACATCGCTGGCCAAGTCTTGACCTTTGGTAATTCCTGCGAAGCGGAATGTGCCGGCTATGGCCCCGACCAGTATACCAGCTGCGACGGCTGCAACTGCCCGCAAATATATGATCCGGTGTGTGTAGCCACGGCTAGTGGCGAAGTCATCCAATTTGATAACGCTTGTTTCGCCGAATGTGAAGGCTTCGGGCCGGATAGTTTTGTAGACTGCGATGATTGCCAATGTCCAGACGTATGGGATCCGGTATGTGTCTTTACGACTACTGGTGTGATCACTTTTGGAAATGCCTGCGAAGCAGAGTGCGCCGGTTACGGCCCGAATCAATATTCCTCCTGTGATGGTTGTCCTTGTCCGGAGATCTACGCTCCGGTTTGCGTGGTGACTCCTGATGGCGAGATTATCCAGTTTGATAATGCCTGCTTTGCAGGTTGCGAAGGCTATGGCGCGGATAGTTTTGTCGATTGTGACGATTGCCCATGTCCTGATGTATGGGACCCGGTATGCGTGTATATCGCTGGCCAGGTTTTGACCTTTGGTAATTCATGCGAAGCGGAATGTGCCGGCTATGGACCTGATCAATACACTAGCTGCGACGGCTGCAACTGCCCGCAAGTTTATGATCCGGTGTGTGTAACCACTGCTAGTGGTGAAATCGTCCAGTTTGATAATGCCTGCTTCGCAGAGTGTGAAGGCTTCGGACCTGATCAATTTGTGCCTTGTGTGCCGGATTGTGAATGCCCGGAAGATGTCTACGATCCGGTTTGCATCCTGGTGCCTGGTTGCGCGCCACTTGATTTCATTAATCCGTGCGAAGCGGAATGTGCGGGTTATACCTCGGACCAATGGGTCCAATGCCCAATTGATTGCCCTTGCCCGGATGTTTATGATCCGGTTTGTGTGCAAACACCATTTGGTATTTACACCTTCGGAAATGAGTGTGAGGCAGCTTGCTTTGGCTTCTCCGCCGAGGATTTCGTGCCTTGCGAAGATGACTGTATCTGTCCTTTGATTTATGATCCAGTTTGTGTGATCGATCCAAATGGCAATACGATAGAGTTCAGCAATTCCTGTTTCGCTCAATGTGAAGGTTATGGCGCGGACCAATTTGTAGAATGCAATGACCCGTGCTTCTGCCCACCGATCTATGATCCGGTTTGTGTAGTTGCCGATAATGGCGATATCATCACCTTTAGCAATGCCTGCGAAGCAGAATGTGAAGGCTATGGCCCTGATCAATTCGTGCCGTGCAATGGTACCTGTGATTGTCCGGATGTTTACTACCCGGTTTGCGTAACCGATCCTACTACTGGCGAGCAATTGCAGTTCCCTAATCCGTGTCACGCTATTTGTGAAGGCTACGGAGATCAAACGTTGTTAGATTGTGACGATTGCGTTTGTACAGTCTACATCTGGGATCCGGTCTGCGTGGAAGCAGGTGGAGGCACCATTACCTTTGCCAACTCTTGTGAAGCCATGTGTGCAGGCTTTAGCGAAGATCAGTGGACCGAATGTGAAGGATGCGTTTGTGACACAGTCTATGATCCGGTTTGCGTGTACACACCAAGCGGTGGCGTGCTGACCTTCAGCAATGCCTGCGAAGCGGAATGTGCGGGCTATGGCCCCGAGGTATATGAGCAGTGTGATCCTTGTATTTGTCCTGATGTATGGGACCCGGTTTGTGTGGCAGTCAATGGTGATATCATCACCTTCGGCAATGCTTGCGAAGCGGAGTGCGCAGGTTACACCGATTACTTCGACTGCAACAATGGAGGCTGTATGGTCAGTATCCAGTACGAGCAGATCGATGAGTATACCTTCTCCTTTAGTGCAATTTCTATTTCAGCTGCTGGAGAATACCTCTGGGACTTCGGCGACGGTGAAAGCAGCACTGAACCCAATCCAACACATTCTTATGCAACAGGCAGTGCCGGTTCGTATGTGGTGACCCTCACCTTTACCGGGCCGGATGGTTGTACGGCGACGGCTTCTGTGCTCATTGAATTAGAAAGCGATTGCCAATGCCCTGCTGTATGGGATCCGGTATGTGTAGCTGGGATTGCTGGCTTGATTACCTTCCCGAACGCCTGTGAGGCGGAGTGTGCCGGCTTTAGCCCAGATGTATTTGTTCCTTGCGATGATTGTGTTTGCCCAGCCATTTGGGACCCAGTCTGTGTGACTGATGATATTGGCAATATTATCACGTTCAGCAATGCTTGTGAAGCAGAGTGCGCGGGCTATACCGATTACTTCGAATGTGACGGCGGCAATTGCAATGTGTCGATTACCTACGATCAAGTTGACGATTACACCTTTGCATTTAGTGCCGTGTCAACGAGTGCTGGAGGTGTCCTGTTCTGGGACTTTGGCGATGGCCAGACCAGCGATGAACCAAGCCCCAGCCACACCTATGATGATGATGGTATTTATCTCGTTACTGTAAGCCTGACTGGCCCTGACGGTTGTACAGCAACCGCTACCCAATGGGTGATGGCTGGTTCACAGTGTACCGCAACGATCATTGCCTTGCCACTCGAAGAAGACCCACTAACGATCGCCTTTGGTGCGATTGCTGCCGGAAATGTCATTTCCTGGTGGTGGGAGTTTGGCGATGGAACTGGAGCGGATGAAGGCGCTCCCGTGCATACCTACGCTGCACCGGGCACCTATATCGTAACACTGACTGTCAGTACGGAGGATGGCTGTACGTATACGGCAACCTTAGCGTTAGTCGTGGAAGGAGACGAATGTCAATGCCCTGATGTATGGGATCCGGTATGTGTAGCTGGTTTTGCTGGCTTGATTACTTTCCCGAATGCTTGTGAAGCACAATGTGCGGGCTTTGGTCCAGACCTCTTTGTACCATGCGAAGAAGACTGCATTTGTCCGGATGTGTGGGCACCAGTATGTGTGCTTGGGCCAAATGGTAATATCATCACCTTTGGCAATGCCTGTGAGGCAGAATGCGAGGGTTACGGACCAGATTCTTTCGTAGACTGTGACGGTTGCAACTGTAATGATGTCTACGAACCTGTCTGCGTACAAACATCGATCGGTATTATTACTTACAACAATAGCTGTGAAGCAAGTTGTGCCGGGTTCTGTGCTGATGACTTTGTGGATTGCGACGATTGTGTCTGTCCGGATATCTATGACCCAGTTTGTGTTATAGATTGGACAACTGGCGAAGTCGTCGAATACGTCAACTCTTGTTACGCACAGTGTGCAGGATACGGCTTAGACCAGCAGTTCCCCTGCGATGGCACCGAGTGTTATGCCGAATTTGATTTCACTTTCAGTTCCGATAACGGCCTGCTAGTACAATTCCATGATGCATCTTTCGCCTCCGGAGGGCTTACTTCCTGGTGGTGGGACTTTGGCGACGGAACGGGAAGTGATGAGCAAAACCCATTGCATGAATACCCAGGTCCTGGTATCTATGACGTTGTGCTGACGATCAGTGGCCCAGATTGTTCTGCTACGGTGATCCACCATATTTGTGTTGGAGAAGGTGGTGGCGTTGGTGGCCCGGATTGCCAAGCGATGTTCTTTTTCGAACAAGGCGATGCGACCAACCTACTCAGCTTCCAATTTACTGATATCTCCTTTGGTGGAGCTGATAGCTGGTGGTGGGAGTTTGGTGATGGAAACAGCAGCGACGAGCAGCACCCGACCCACACCTACGAGGTGCCTGGTCTGTATGACGTGACGCTGACGATCACCAATGGCGATTGTACGAGTACGATCACCATGGCGGTATTCACCGGCTTCAATGTTTGGTACGGTGATGACGAATGCCGTGCCTGGTTCTTACCGATCATTGATCCGGCTACGAATTCGGTGTTCTTCCTGAACCTGTCATCGGTAGATGCTATTGAATTCCTGTGGGAATTTGGTGATGGCACGACTAGTGAGAATCCACTGGCTTTCCACGAATATGCGGAAGGCGGTGAGTACACCGTTAGCTTGACCATCACTACGGAGACTGGCTGTGTCAATACCTTCAGTGCCACCTTTACACTTGGAGCTGATGGCGACGATGGCTTCACGGGCAATCCGATCTACAGCCTGGTGAACGATGTGGATGAAACGCCAACTGCTGAGCTGGCAGTGGCGCTGGCCCCTAACCCAACGCGTGCCGAGTCCATCGTGAGTTGGCAAGGAACGACGGCCGGCACCTATACTTGGAACCTGTATGACCTCAATGGCCGCCTGCTAGTACAAGGTAAAGGCCAAAGCACGGGACAGTTAGAGCAATTTGAGCTCAACTTATCCCCATTCAGTGATGGCATCTATCTGCTGCGTTTACAAACGCCTGATGGGATGCGTACCCTGAAAGTGACCAAAATGTAACGGGCAAGCTTTGCGGAAAGAAGTTTGTCAAACGTGATCCTGTGGGAAGCAGCCTTGTGCTGCTTCCTTTTTTTGTATAAGTGGGGAATTGTCGGTTGCCTTCTCTGATTTTCGAGAAAATATCCAGATCATGAGAAGGATAAGAAAATGGAAACCCTTACCTAAAATCGCTTTTATGAAACAGTTGCTCTTTCTGTTCCTCTCTATTCCATTATTTTCCTGGAGTCAAATTGAATACAGTTACCAATCACAAAATAAGTGGACCAACTACCTCGACCTGGATGTTGGCGCAGAGCACTTGGTTTGTGTAGGTAGTAGCGATGCCTGTTGGTGGCCTTACCTAAGTGTCATCGCTAAGGATTCTGGCGAAATAATATGGGAAGGCTACGACCCAAACCCCGAAGTAGGCTTTGGTACTTACACTAATGTAGTAGTAGCTAGTGATGGCTCAATTTGGGTAGCTGGTTGGCTAGTCGCTGCCGATGATGTTTGGGTGGAGGAGCGTGCTATCCTTACCCAGTATTCTCCCGAAGGGACTATCAATATCCACTTGGAAGAGTTGGATTTTGCTGCTCCTACGGCCTTTTCTTTTTTACATGAAATGCCCAATGGAAATATGCTTTGGAGTAGTGGCTCCACAATCCGCGAAATTGATGCATTTGGGCAAGAAGTAAATAGTTGGGACGAACTTGACCAGGTTCGTTTTCTATCAGCTGTCGGAGATTCTGTATTGGTTTGGATCAATGACTATGGGGTACACGTGCAATCATTTGCCGGAGATGAAATCTTCAGTCATTTTACCGTTGTTACGCCCTCTGGTCTAGAAGTAATGGATGATGCCATTTTCTGGACAGACGGCTTGAGTATGTACCGATACATACTCGGAGAAGAAACGCATGAGCAATGGAACCTGGGTTATGAGGAATTGGCGAGACTCTACCAGGATGCAGGAGAAATCTACGTGTACGAGCTATTTGAAAACAATCCTGGCAATCGACATGGGCGATTCCAGCTAGAACAAGGCACGATAGAAGAATTGGAAGGATGGACCTTGCCTGGAAAGAGCCTATTGCAGGTAGAGGCCGATAATGGCTACCTCTATCAGTTAGGGGTTGAACCATTCGAACCCAATACGAATGATCGGTTTCTCTTCCATAGCTTCGTCCGGCGTAGCGAATTGTTAAGCACTCCTCTGATTGCTCCCGATATAGGTGTGACTGGGATAGAAATGACGATTGATTCCTTTAATGTCTATTTTCAAGATGGTCTATTTCCCTATGCGACGGTCTATTGGTCGGGATTTATTCAGGTCACAAATTTTCATTCAACAGTTGCAGTGCAGGATTTTGCCGTGAGTGCCCCAGCGGATGGCGGCTTTAATTGTGCAGAAGGCCGCTACTTTCAAGGTTTCGAGGAATCCATTGAACCCGGTGCTTCTGTTCAAGTCCAGTACAACTACTTCTTTAGTTTACCGGTTGAAGTTAGTGACGAAGGAGATGTGACGATCCAACGAGAATTTTGCCTTTATACGGTTGCGCCTAATAGCCGGGTAGATGCTGTGCCGACTAACAATACCTTTTGCGAAACCTTTATTCTGGTCGATGACGAAGAGCCAATTGCTCCAGCTGACGTACACATTTATCCTAATCCGACTCGTGATTATGTACATATCGATGCAGGTTCAGCCTTGATTGAGCATATTCAACTGATAGATCAGAGTGGGCGGGTTATTCAGCATACGACCGTCGGAGAATATGGGGTCTTTTATCACGCCTTGGGTGATCTTCCAGTAGGGAGTTATATCCTTATCGTTGATACGGATAATGGCAGGCTTCGTCAAAGGCTGATGGTCTATTGACGAACTCATGTCCGAGAAATACGTTGCTATTATGATGACGGCTGGTCAGTTGAGTATTCGCCACTCTAGGCGATGGTCATTACCTTATGCCTTGGATTAACGGACGCCAATAGTAATTTATGAATCAATCGGAACGATTTTCAAGACACCTAGTGTTACTTCTCGGTTTTTCTATGCTGTACTGCACTCCCTTGTCTTCACAAGACACTTACTTTCCTCCAAGAGGAGAGGATTGGGCAAGAGTTTCTGCCGAAGAAGCCGGCTTTTCAGCCACAGCTTTAGCGGATGCCGTCGCCTTCGCGGAGGCAAATGAATACACGGGAAGCCGAGATTTGCGAATAGCCATCTTAGAAGGCTTTGCCCGCGAACCTTACCACTATCTAGCTGGACCTACCAAGAAAAGAGGCGGCCCTGCAGGTATGATCATCAAAAACGGCTATGTGGTCGCACAATGGGGTGATACCCATCGCGTGGATATGACCTTTAGTGTCACGAAAAGCTACCTGTCTACTGTTGCTGGCCTGGCCATCGATGATGGACTTATTCGAGACGTAGATGATCCGGTGGTTGAATACGTCTGGGACGGCACTTTTGAAGGTGAACATAACCAAGGGATCAGCTGGGACCATTTGTTGACGCAATCTTCGGATTGGACCGGTGAATTATTCGGTATGCGCGATTGGGCGGATCGCCCTCCCCGTGAAGGAGGTGTAGACGATTGGAAGATGCGTGAGTTCAATGAACCTGGAACAGTCTATGAGTATAATGATGTGCGAGTTAACGTATTGGCCTACTCCCTGTTGCAGCTTTGGCGACAACCCCTGCCAATGGTCTTGAAAGAGCGGATCATGGACCCTATTGGCGCATCGAGCACCTGGCGTTGGTACGGCTACGAACACTCCTTTACGAATGTAGACGGTATCATGATGCAGTCGGTCAGTGGAGGTGGGCATTCTGGAGGCGGTCTATTTATCAGTGCCGAAGATCACGCTCGTTTTGGCTTGTTGTTCCTTCGTGATGGGCAATGGGAAGGCGAGCAATTGCTCTCTACAGAATGGATCGAAGCGGTGCAGCAGCCATCTAGCGCGAATGTCAACTATGGCTACATGTGGTGGCTTAATCAGTCGGAAGGGAGCCGTCACTGGGAAGATGTTCCCGAAGAGGTTTACTATGCAGCTGGATTTGGCGGGAACTACATCGTGGTTGATCGCGAAAATGATTTAGTGATTGTCACGCGTTGGCTTCAGCCTTCAGAGATGGGCAATTTTGTCCGGATGGTTCTAGCGGCAATGGAGTAGAAAAATTAAAGAAACAGTATCTTCCCAATCTAAATAAAGAAAATGGCTCGTACCGATATTTGGAAAGGTTCAGAACAGTATATCTGTGATGGCCCATTAACACAGGCTTTTCATATGGCTCGCGTTCTTGGGATGCCCCTCCTGATTGAAGGAGAGCCCGGCACGGGCAAAACGGAATTACCGCTGCAGTATGCCAAAGATCAAGACCTTGACTTGTTTATCTATCCGGTGAACTCCAAGAGTACGGTAGAGCAATTTGTGGCGAAATTTGACCATGTCAAGTATTTACGGGATTCTCAGGTAGAAGTACTGAACGCGCAACGGGTGGAAAAAGGACTCGAACCATTAAGTAGTGGTGGCAGGCATACCGAAAATATGGATGACTATGTTGCGCTCGGGCCAGGAGCTAAAGCTTATAGCTCACCTCATTCTGTGCTACTGATTGATGAAATTGACAAAGCCCCGCGCGAATTTCCCAATGACTTGTTATTCGCATTGAGTCACCGTCGATTTGTGTTGCCAGAGTCGGGCCGTGAGATTGCGACGACAGAGAAGGAGATGCCGGCCATTGTGATTACCAGTAATCGCGAACAGGAATTGCCGACTGCCTTCAAGGGCCGCTGTATCTATCACTATATTACTTTTCCGGATGAGATTACGATGCGACTTATTATCGAGAAGCATTTCCCTAAAGCGGAGGATAAAGTGGTGGAACGAGCGGTCGGTTTGTTTTATCAACTGCGCGAACTGGGCCTTGAACGTGCTCCTTCGACGCGAGAGTTACTCAACTGGTTGAAATACTTGCAAACTTATTCTAAGAATAAGGCGCTGGAGAAGATTGACGAGCGCTCCGGAATGGGTGTATTGGTCAAGACGCAAAAGGACTTGCAAAAGGCGCTACGAATCCTCGGACAGTAATTCACAGCAAATAACAAAGGGGCGTCGGATCAATAACTCCGGACCCCAGACCTGAAAAAATGTTTGAAAGCCTTCCACAACATCTCCGCGATCACCGCTTGCAAGCGGATGTCCGCACCTTGATGCTCTTGCGCAAAAGCATGGCTCGTGGTTTGGTGAGAACATTAGGCGATATGTACCTGGTGCTGAAAGGCTTGGTGACGAATGACCCCAAGGATTATGGCCCATTTACAGAAGCTTTCTATTCCTACTTCCTGGAAGTCAAAATGAAGCCAGGAGAAAACTTGGAACAGGCCATCCAGCGGTCGCGGATTTTTCAGGAGTGGCTGGAAAAACAAGAACTGGACGAGGAACCCGATATGGATGACCTGATCGATCAATTCCTCAATGAGGTTCATTTAAGTAGTTATGACATTCAAGAAGTCTTGGATGGTGAGGCGATTTTCCGGGAAGACAATCCGGAATTAGAAGATGATGACCCAAATGGAGAAGAGGGCGAGCTTGCTCCACCTGACCTGCTAGAGCGGGCAGCAGACTATAGCAACATGCCATTGGAAGAGCTACTGGATCGCATGAAGGAAATTGCGGAACGCCAACGGGCGCGTCATGGTGGCGGAAGCCACTGGATAGGGCAGGGGGGCATTTCCCCTTACGGGCACGGCGGCGCTGCGGTTGGTGGTGTACGTTTGGGTGGCGTTGGCGGAGGGAAAATGGCTCGTGCTGTGATTGGCGATCGGCGCTTCTACCCAGTGGATATCAAAATGCCACTCCACGATGATAATATTGATGTAGCGCTATCCTTCCTCAAGGGTATAGAAGATGAAACGGCTGAATGGGAGCTTGATATTCCGCAAACCATTAAGAAAGGGGTTAAGAACGGTGGCCTTTTTCTGCCATACCAGACCGAGAAAGTGGAGCAAAAGGTGCAAGTATTGTTGTTTATCGATAACGGCGGTCGCTCGATGTCACCTTACATTAGAATGGTGCTGAAACTCTTCTCTAAGATGAAGCGCCGTTTTGCCACCGATCTAAAGACGTACTACTATCACAATACCATCTATAGCGGAGCTTTTACCGATCCGGCCCGCCGCGAATTCGAGCACCTTGATAAAATACTATCCCATCATCGGGGCTACAGTGTCTTTGTCATTGGTGATGCAGACATGGCACCCTATGAACTCTCTTCCAGCAGTATGGGCAACTGGCAAGCTATACAGGAACGCTTTCCGCGAAGTTGTTGGCTCAACCCTCTCCGAGAGCGGTATTGGCAGCACTCAATGACCGTTCAGGTACTAAAGAGTGTCTTCCCCATGTTCCCCCTGACTCCCGGCGGATTAGAACAGGCGATTCTGCATATGAACGCCCGCCGGAAATATCGTCGCCAATCTTGATGGTGTACCAGAGGGGTGTCAGGTTATAGGACTTAGGTTTTAGAAACTGCCTTGGCTCTAAGATGCTGTGTCAATCCACCTAAGCGGTAGCGGTTTAAACTAATACCTAAATCCCACGCCCTAAATTCCTGTAACCCTTAGATCAAAGTAACATCGGCTATGACCTCCACCAATGCCGGCCCGCGATGAGCAATGGCGGCCTCGAAGGCCTCATCTAGCTGACTCGTATCATCCACCCGGAAGCCCAATGCTCCACATGACCGTGCAAACTCCGCAAAGCCCGGATTCACCAGGCCAGTCATCCAAACTTCAAATTCACCGGCTCGTTGCTCCTTTGAGATCTTACCTAGCTCAGCGTTGTTGATGACAATGACGGTTACATTCATGTTGTACTTGACCAAAGTGCTAAAGTCCGCTAAATACTGACCAAAGCCACCATCGCCAGCCACTGCGATCACCGGGCGATCTTGACCAACTGCAGCCCAGGCACCGATGGCCGCTGGAAGAGCAAACCCAATTGAACCCAGGTAGCCTGACATGAGAAAGGTATTGTGAGCCTTACTTTCATAATAGCGGCCAAAGGAATAAGCATTGTTTCCAACATCAACACACATGACGGCATCCTCAGGAGCAAATCGATTCAAGGCATCAAATATGCGAATAGAACTGATGCCTTCGCCTCGATCATCTGCCAGGCGATTTTGCTTTTCTTCTTGCCAAAGGGCCCAACGGGCTTTCACATCACTGCGTTGATCCTCGGTTTGTGTCTTGTCTGCCAATGCTTCAGCTAATAGGCCAGCTGTAACCGAAATCTCGCCTAAGAGCATACAATCCACTGCATGAAACTTAGCGAGTGCCAAAGAGTCGAAGTCCACCTGGATTGTTGGCTTCTTTGGCGTAATGCCCGTGTGCTTAGAAAAAGATGCACCAAAGACCAGCAGGAGGTCACACTCGTTCATTAGCCAGGATGCGACTGGTGTTCCGCTGCGGCCCAAAACACCACCGGCTAGCGGGTGGCTATCAGGAATTTGTCCTTTGCCTTTAAAGGTGGTTACAATCGGTGCATTCAACGATTCTGCCAGTGCTATGATTTGGTCCATATGGAAGCGAGAACCATGGCCTACAATGATCACGGGCCGCTTGGAGTCCTGGATCATGCCCATCGCCTTAGCCAACATGGCTTTTGGCGGAGCAATGTCGAGTGGCGTCATACGATCGTCCATAGTGCTGGCCTTTCGACCATCGGCAGGCATCGTCTGAATTTCATCAGGGAAGGTCAGGTGCGAAACATCACGACGCAGTATCGCGTGTTTCATGGCTAGTGCGGCTAGTTCGCCATGGCGGCTGTCGCGACCGACCCGGTGGTTGAACTCGGCTACTGTATCGAAAGCTTTGACCAGGTCTAATTCCTGGAAATTGCCGGTACCGACAACTTGTGTGGCTACTTGTCCGGTTAGTGCCAGGATGGGCGCTCGATCTACCTTGGCATCCCAAAGCCCCGTATACATATTGGTCGCTCCGGGGCCAGCAATAGAGAAGCAGGCAGCCGGTCGGCCGGTCAGTTTTCCGTAAGCCGAGGCTGCGAAGGAGGCAGCGCCTTCATGACGGATGCCAAAGTATCGCAGCTTACCCTGCTCCATCTGCCGACGAAGGGCATCGGCTAAGCCTAGATTAGAGTGCCCTACCATGCCGAAAACCGTATCTAAACCCCAATTGACCAAGGACTCAGCCACGACATCAGACAAGGTTCGCTCCTGCTCCTCTTCAACTGGTATGCCAATATAGATGCCATCCTCGCGAATTTCGACCGGGAAGGTCTCTACGCCATCGTCATAACCTCCTGGTGGTTTTCCGGTCAGCGGATCATAATCCCAGCCGTGCCACGGACAGCGAAGCAAGCCATTCTCGATCGCTCCTTCACCCAAGGGGCCGCCCTGGTGGGGGCACTTGTTGTCGAGGCACCCAAAGCGCCCTTCGTGATGGGTGAGGCAAAAGATTTTGTGGCCTGCGGCAACAGTCATAACCCGCCCTTCAGGAAGCGCATTCGGGTTGTCCAATACTTTGTGCCAAGTGGTTTTCATACTCATTAAATAGAAGCTTGAAAAGATAGATTAGTTGGAGGATACCGGGAATCGCTGCACGAGCTTACCTATAGTGAGCCCTTGCACGATTAGCGAAAAGATAACGATGATATAGGTAATGAACAAAATGATATCGGCAGCACTTCCTGCCGTGATACTCATGGCCAAGGCTACAGAGATACCTCCACGCAATCCACCCCAAGTAAGGATGCTTACCGTTGGCAGCGTAGTGGCTTTATCATGCTTTAGTAGCGAAAAAGGAAGCCAGACAGCGATAAATCGGGCGGCCAGAACTATCAGGATCGCAGCTAAAGCCAGGCTTAATTTTGGCCACGAGAAGCTTAAGGCGTGTAATAGCAAGCCGATCATGACAAAAAGTACAGCATTCAAGGTGTCGTCCAGAATTTCCCACAGGCCATTCAAGCTGGAGCGAGTCATTTTTGGAAAACCGTCTCGATGGATCGCCTGGCCAATAAGTAGGCCCGCTGCGACCATGGCTAGTGGACCGGAAACACTTAAATATGAGCACATAGCATAACCACCGGTAGCGATAGCCAGCGTCAGGAGAATCACCAAGTGGGGGTTCTCACTAACCGAGCGAATGAGCCGGGTGCCCAACCAGCCGAGTGCCAGGCCGAACAGCAAACCACCAACAGCTTCCAGTAACAATAGCTCCAATAAGAGTTCCCAGATTGGAGCTTCACTACCCGCCATCATTTCCTGCGATTGGATAACCAAACTGATTCCGGTAAAGGCAACGACGCCTACACCATCATTAAAGAGCGATTCCCCTTCGATCTTCAGCTGAAGCCCCTTATCGACGCCTACTTCCTTAAGAATAGCGATCACGGCAATCGGGTCGGTAGGCGAGATCAATGCTCCAAATAATAGACAATAGAGGAAAGATAAATCGATCCCGATAAGCAGGGTCGCTGCATAGGTCAGCCCACCAACAATAAAAGTGGAAATTAATACCCCAAGTGTGGCAAATAGAAAGACAGCTCTGCGCTCGTGGGCTAAGTCATTGATGTTGACATGTAAGGCTCCGGCAAACAGTAGGAAACTCAACATAGTATCCAGCAAGACATGCTTGAAGTCAATATCAATGACCACCTGGCACAACCAACCATATAAGCCGGGGAGCAAGGGTTGGGTCAAGATGGCCGTAACCGCTGTTAATAGGGCGAGAATAATCAGCCCGATAGTAGAGGGCAACTTGAGCCAGCGGTAGTTGATGTAACTAAACAGCACGGCCAGGCTAAGAATTATGGAGAAAGATTGGAACATAGGTGTGCTCGATCAGGAAGTGGAACCTGTTGTGGTCAATGACCATAAAGTAACCATTTTGAACAGCATAGTTTGAACGGAAGAATGAAAATGTCTTGATCTGCTAAATCGTAACGAAAAGTTGTAACTTTCCGGCAAAAGATACCTGCCCATGTCGTCGCCGATGAATATCGTCTTTATTGCTTCTGAATGCGTCCCTTATGTGAAAACCGGTGGTTTGGCCGACGTAGTCGGCGCGCTCCCCAAAGCCTTGAAGGAATTAGGGCATGATGTACGCATAGTTGTACCAAAATATCAGCAGATCGATGCTGAGAAATTCGGCTTACGCAGGCTTCAGGAGTCGATGGGTGTTTGGATGGGGAGTGGCCTGCAAGAGTGGTGTTCAGTGGACGTCACTAATTTGGAAGAAGGCCTGCCAGTGTACTTCATCGAATCTTGGAAGTTCTTTGGCCGGGATGGAATCTATAACGATAGTGCGAATCGTGACTTCAACGACAACCCGGAGCGCTACGCCTTTTTTACGCGAGCGGCCTTGCAAGTTTGTGTTGACCAAGGTTTTGCACCGGATATTGTCCATACCCATGATTGGCAAACCGGTTTAGCACCAGCTTATTTGAAAACCTGGCACTGGGACGATTCAGTGCTTGGAGGAGCAGCAAGCGTCTTTACCATCCACAACATTCAATACCAGGGCAACTTCCCGAAGACCAGGTTGCCATTTACGGGTATTAGCTGGGATCATTTTACGCCCGATAAATTTGAAGATCACGATCGACTGAACTACCTCAAAGGAGGAATTGCATTTGCTGATATGGTGAACACCGTGAGCCCGACCTATGCACAGGAAACCCGCTTTACAGAATTAGGGATGGGGCTTAATGGGGCTTTAGCAGCCAAAGGTGATGCCTACACGGGAATCATCAATGGTGTCGACTATGAAGATTGGGACCCACGAACAGATAAGCATTTGCCGGCAAATTATTCGGCGAAAGATCTAAGTGGTAAAGCAAGCTGCAAAGCAGCACTGCAACGCATGTTCCAGCTTAAGGAAGACCCGGCGATTCCTATCGTTGGGATCGTGAGTCGATTTGCCGATCAAAAAGGCCTCGATATATTCTATGATACGGTACATCGTTTAATGGCCACCATGCGCGTGCAAGTAGTGGTACTAGGCTCTGGCGATAAAGCTTTGGAAGGAGCTTACGCCCAGCTACCTGGACAGTACCCAGGAAGTGTTGGTACATTTATTGGCTACGATAACCCTAAGGCACATTTAATCGAGGCAGGCAGTGATTTCTTTGCCATGCCTTCCCGTTTCGAACCTTGCGGGTTGAACCAACTCTATTCTTTGCGCTATGGTACCCTGCCGATTGTCCGTAATACCGGAGGTTTGGCGGATACCGTGGAGCAATACAATGAGCACGAAGGCATTGGTACCGGGTTCAAATACGATGATAACAACCCGGCCGCACTAGCTGATGTGATCGGTTGGGCCGTATCGACATACTATGATCGTCGCGAACACCTGGATGCCATGATCCAACGTGCGATGGCAAAGGAGTTTGGATGGCTGCAAAGTGCTGAACAGTACGTTCAACTTTACCAAGAGGCCATTCGTCGGAAAAAATTGCTTTAATAGTAGATAAGGAAGAATTTTTTATATTGCCATTCAATCCCTCTACTGCTCTATTACTCCCCTTTATACTGTAATGTAAACTATCTCTGCTAATTAGGAGTAGCCCACGCCCTGACCCTATATGATTTGCTCGTGGGCCAAACAACTTGAACCGAGTATGAGAAACTTACCCGAGTTAAAGAAAGAGCTTCTGGCAACTTTGCCATCAGAAGGCTTGGCGTTTATCCTCGAATCACTAAAAGCAATCCTACCGGAAGGGGCCGCAAAACTAGCTGATTTAGAGGAGATTGAAAGCGCTTATAAGAAGTGGAAGATTAGCTCCCTGGCGGGCAAAATGACTGAGGAGGAAAAGGAGGCTGCCATGGACGACATGGAGCAACAGGCTTCCGCATTCATTGAGGCCTTAGAAGAAGCTGATTTTGAAACCGCCGAGGATGCGGAAGAGGAAGAGGAGGAAGATCCAAAACTTCGGCAGGGGCAGGTCATGTACCAGATTCCCCGTAAGATGCAGTACGAAAAAGAAACGCGCTGCATTGTACGAATTTCAGTGGAAGAGATCGATATTCTCAAAGACCTGCAAACGGAGGAAGATACAGAAGTGAGGGAAGACCTCAGTGTATCTGACCACATGCGAGTGGAGATCATCGACCCTTTCAATGGTGAAGCTTTTGCCGTTCGCTCTACCAGCGAACCAGTCCAGTATATTGGCGATGACGACTTCACAGAGTGGCGCTTCTTCGTTAAGCCATTGAAAAAAGAAGGAACGCATCCATTAGAAATCAAGGTCTATATCATTGTTACGGTTAATGGCCGGGACCAGGTGCGGGAAAAGACCCTGGATGAGACCGTGGAAATCGTTACAGAGGTACCGATTGAAGAAGAAGCTGAAGCACTACCATTCCGTAAAACGGATAAGCCATTCTCACTCAACTCCGGTAATTCTGGCTTTACTTCCAGTCGCAGCCCCATTTCAATGGGTGGCAAAAAGACCGGAAGTACTATGGGTGGGTTAGCACAAGCTGCCCTGGCCTTAGCCTTTATTGCGGGTATCAATGTATTCGTCTACGTCTTTTTTCCCTCTACACAGGATGATTACGACTGGGTGCCCACGGTAATACTGGGTGACGAACAATCCTATCAGGACTATGCTGATAAGCACCCGGAATCAAGCCATAAAGAAGAAGCCCTGTGGAAGGCCGCCACTATCAGTGACGATGTGGATGCCTATCACGACTACTTGGAAGAATACGATGACGAAGGACCGCATAGTCCGGAAGCAGAGGAAGCCATGGATCGCCTGGCCCCTAAAACATGGGAAGACTTGTTCAGTGACCCGAACCTGGTGGATATTGATCGCTATTTGCGACTGTTTCCTGATGGGCACGACCGGGAGGGAGCAGTAGACCTGCTTCAAGATACAGCCAATTGGCACCCGCCACATCGAGAGATTACCCCGCGTCTGGCAAAAGATACGGTGGGTATGCTTGATCGATTACGTCCGTTAGTAGAACCAGGCTTGCCGGATCTCTTCATGCGAGATAATCCGCCACCACCCGCAGAAGAGGATGGAAATGATGGAGAAAATGGTGGTACAGCTTTGAATAATACCAACAACAATCCCGGCGTTGGAGGAAATGGTGATAGTAACGACCCTGATAATACAGATGGAACCGGCTCAAGCACTACGCCCAATATAGGTGGCGGTAATCATCCGGTCAATCCGAATCTAAGAGACGACAATACGCCGGAAAACAATTCTGGGGAAGGAAACGGTGATAATTCTGGTGACTCAAATAATAATGGACCTGCTGTCCAAGATGGTGGCCAGAACAACAATAACGGAGGAGGCAACGGTGCCAATCCGGATTCCCTAGGACTTTCCGATGGAGGAGGCGGTAGCGGTAGTAACAATGATGACAATACTACGCAGAATGACCCGCCGGCGCCACCACCCATCTCCATTACGATGCCAGATATGGCTCGAATACCAGGCGGCGTTTTCCTCATGGGATGTCCAGAAGAGGCAGTATCGGATTGCCCAGAGGATCAGATCGGCGGACGTGAAGTTGAAGTCCCAAGCTTCTACCTTGGTCGTACGGAGGTCATGAATTTTCAGTTTGCCGAATTCCTGACTGATCAGGGGAATCGGGTAGAAGGAGGTGTGCGCTGGTATGAAATTGATGGTGAGTATGCACAGATCGAGGAAGTTGGATCTGGCCAATATGCCGCTATCCCAGGCTATGATTACCATCCTGTGACTGAGGTGAGCTGGTACGGGGCTAAGGCTTATGCGGCCTGGCTGCGGTCTAAGACTGGCCGGCCGTTCCGATTACCGAGCGAGGCTGAATGGGAATATGCTGCCCGAGGGGGCGCCTACGAAATAGAAATACCATATGCCGGTAGTGATAATGCCAATGATGTGGCGTGGACCAGCAGAAATAGCGGAGGGCAATCGCATGAAGTTGGACTGTTGGGAGAGAACCAGTTTGGAATCCATGACATGAGCGGAAATGTATATGAATGGTGTGAAGACAATTGGCACCCGAATTACCAAGGGGCACCTACCGACTCACGACCGTGGAGATCCGGAAGCCTAGATCGGGTGTATCGGGGCGGCTCCTGGTTTATGAGCCCCACCTTCGCTCGAGTATTCAAGCGTCGGGCTTATGCGCCTTCGACCAGGGATTATCGTATCGGATTCCGGGTAGCCTATTAGATGAAAAGATTGGTCTTGGAGTGTTTAGGGAACTTAGGTGATAGAACTTCAGGTTACACCTTAAACACGCCAAAACCAACCATTGCCATGATCCGGAAATATCAATCGAAAGACCGGGAGGCTCTCCTCCAAATTCTACAACAGAATACGCCGGCTTATTTCGCGCCTGAAGAACAAGCCGATTTCGAACAATTTCTTACGAATAAGGGCGACTGTTTTTTTGTAGCAGAACAGGATGGCCGGCTGCAAGGCGGCGGCGGATACGTATTCAAATCCGAAGAGAGCCTGGGAGTGATTGCCTGGTACTTGGTCGACCCTAATTGTCAAGGGCAGGGTATTGGCCGGCAATTGCTGGATCGGAGTTTACAAGCCTTGGAAACGGCTGGTCCTCCGGAGCGGATAATCGTGCGGACCTCGCAATTTGCCGATAGTTTTTTTGCGAAGGCTGGGTTTGAACTCAAGTATACCGAAAAAGATTTTTGGTCACCAGGTTACGACCTTCACTTCATGGAGTTGCCACGCTAGAGGCCGGACGCTCCATTAATCCTCAAATTCTAAATTGTATTTCTGCAATATAGTCGGCCAATCCGGCTGGTGAATCCGTCGTACGAGTGCGGGGTTGATGCTCGAATAGTGCGGACTATCCTTCGGAAACAGGAAGCTGCGGTACTGTTTGTTGAAAGTGACGGGCAGTATCTCTAGTTCATCATCTAATTGCAAGCCAGAGCGCAGGTAGTGCATGACCGTCTTGTCGTAAACCAATACTTCGATTTCTTTGCGCGCCAATGCTTGTAAAGCTTCTGTTGGGGAGTTATAAACAACACTAGGTGCTAGCTTCCGGCTAATCAAAAAGTCTTCGCTCTCTGACGCACCAACCGTGCCTATGCGCTCGATCGTTTGCAAATCTTGCCATTGTTCGATCTGTACGTGTAGCGAATTGACGGTCAAGGTAGAGGCAATTGTGGCGGTGAAACCAGAAATGATGATCACAGCCGTAAACATCCAAATGATGGCAATGCTCTTTCCTAGTGATGTTTTGGGCGCCTTGTCGCCATATCCCACGGTGGTCATTGTAACGGCTGACCACCACAAACCGTCTAGGAGACCGATAAAACCGGGCCGGAATTGGTAGCGATTGTGCCGACGCTCAACGATCCACAATAGCGTGCCGAAACAGAAGATGATGAAGAGTAAGAGGAGAGTGATCTTCAAAAAATCGACAGAGAAGAAGTTTCGAAGAAATATGGATAACTGACTTTGGGCCGCAGTGGTCGTGGCGACGCCCAGGCTTGAGATAAAAAAGGGCTGTGAGGCATCCAACATTTGCAAACGAACGCTGCTGACCGTCAAGGGGTTGATTGAAGCATCCAATTCGTTGAAATCCAGGGCACGGATCATGCCGGTGAAATCACTATAGGGCTCAAAGCGGTATAGGTATCCCAAGTCGTCTGCTATGCTACGCCACAAATCGACACAAAGCCCTTCGTATTCGCCACTTTCGGTCTCAATAATAAAGGGAGGGTCAGGGTGAACACCAATTCGCAAGGTGATCGTATCCTGTCCATGGCTACTGAGAGATACGGCTAGTAGGCTAAGGAAGAAGATCAATCTAGGACAAATATGCTTCATCGCTTCACTGCTTATATCGCAACTGATCATCAATGGCTACTGACAAGTATTGTAACAAGACCTCCAGGCGCTCGAGGGCAATCTCATTGAACTGATGTGTTTTTTTACTGTACAAGCTAAAGACCAATACCTGGCGGCCGCTGACCTCAAATGGAACGCACAAGACAGACTCGAAATCCAGTTCTTCGTCGTTCTCGATATACTCGTTGATTTCTATTGATGCCTGATGAAGTTGTACGCTTTGTTTATGAGTTAAAGCCCAAACGGGAAGGCTCGTTTTTTCACTGAACTCAGCTGTTAACCAACTGAACACACCTTTGCTCTTATCAAAATGGCGGATGCAGATTTCCTGCCCTTCATTCCAACCGATTTCGAAAGCGTCTGGTCCATCAGCTTCACTGACATGCTGTGCGAGGATGGGTAAAACCTTCGACCAGGTCGCATGTGGCGGAATTTCGGCTAGAATTTGATGGAGCCGAGCTGGTTGTAGCCATTCGTTCTCCCGAGCTTCTTTAGACGCTTGTTGCCGTTGACGAGCAAGGTCAGTTGGCGTCAGCGTAGCTAGTTGTCGCTCTTTTTCTTTTAATTCTGCATCCTTCTTACCCAGGGCAGTTTCAAGTAGTCGGATTCGCCGCAAAAGGCGGCCGATATTCATCTGGAACAATACATAGAGAGCAGCAAGTCCAGCCAGTAGAAATAGGGTTCTAGCCCACCAACGTGTATGCCACGGTGGGCGGACATAAAGGGAGAGCGATAAGGGCTCACTCCAAGTATAGCCTCCTTCCATCTTGGCGCTGATCTCTAAGGTGTAATCGCCAAAAGGCAACTGACGGAGCTGCAATTGATTTTCTGTTTCCAGGTCAATCCACAAACTGTCCTCTTTACTTTTCAGCCGATAGCGGTAGTTTATGAGTCCTCCAGGAAACATGGGGCTGGCCCACCGCAACGAAAGGGTGTTTTTGATACCTATGGAAAGTGCTTTTTTAGTCGTTTGTGGTTCTTGATCAAGTTGTAAGGACAACCAGATGGGCGGCTGTGTCAGCAGGGCCGTAGGGAGGGCGTCCCTGGAATACACCACGCCTTCTGCTGTTCCAATCCATAAATGACCTGCCGCGCTTGCGGTCAAGCATCGATAGGTGGCGATGATTGAAGGAAGTCCGCAAGCTTCATCAAAGAGGATAAAAGACTGATCCCGGTCTTGGTAGGCAATCAAACCTTCGGTGGCACTCGCGCACCAAAGCTGGCCGTCAGTCATGGCGGTAACGGAGCGGATTTCGGAAGTAGTCAAATCACCTAGTTGCACTCGTTGGATGCGCTCCAAGTCGTAACGCAAAAGGCCATCGGTAGTCGCAAGCCAAACAATTCCTCGCTCATCAATGGCTATATCGTGTACTTCAAAGCCCTGACTAGGAGGGAAGGGTAGGGGAAGACTTAAATTGGTAAAGACATCTTCCTCCATCTGGTAGCGATAGAGGTAGGTTTCAGGGCCAATTCCGGCGGCGTAAATTCGGCCTCGGGGGCTTTCCCGAACAACGAGGATGCGGTTGTCCAGGCCTTCTTCCTTAGCATATTCCCGAAAGACGCCATCAGCGCCGAATTTACCTACGCCAACGATTGGTGTTTCGTTTGGAGCCTGACAAATCCAAATGTTGCCATTGGAGTCATGTTCGATGAAAAAAAGACCACCTCCGCGTTCACTTAAATCCAGCGCTGTTTGTTTTTGTTCTTGGTGTACATTCAGCAACCGGCCATCAATGCTGCCTAACCAAACTTGGTTCTCTCCATCGGCTAAAGAAGTGATGAAATCCTCTTCTAGAGGAATTGGAGTGCTGGAGAACCCAACTTCATCTTTCTTTATGGTATAAGCCTCTCCATAGGACAGGAGCACTTCATGGTACTGGTCCGGATGGATGGCCAAGGTGTTGTTATTGGTTAAGCCAAAGATGGTTTGAAAAAAACGACTTTGCAGTAAGCCTAAACCTTGCCCAGTACTAAGCCATAAATTGTTGAGCTGATCCCGATATAGGGCGTGAATCTGGTTGAAAGGCAATCGCTCTATTCGGTGTGGATCGTTAGATCCGAAGATCTGTTGAAAACTTAGATCGCTTCCGCTGAATTGGAGCCGAAACAAACCACTTTCTCGGGTGCCAACCAATAGACTCCCAGAAGTTTTTATCGATAGGAAGCTGGTAATAATACTGCCACCACTGTTGTAGCCAATCTCTTGCCGAAACCGACCATCTGCAATAAGGCCTCGTACCAGGCCATCACCACCTAGCCATAGCGTGTCATTTTGACAATACATGCTTTGGATTGTACTTAGCCGATTACGCAAGGGGGCATGAATAAACTCATCGGCAGTTTCATCATAGCGATAAAGCTGACCATTAGGGGTGCTCACCCATAAGGTACTATCGGAAGCCTGCGCAAAATGAAAGGCATCAGCAGATGCTCCACGCGCTGTACCAGTCTGAAAGCTATAATGTTGAAGAGAGTCGTTTTTCCAGCGACTAAGGCGGTGGTCAGGTTGGCTGATCCAGAGGCGTTCCCGTTGATCAAAAAAGAGCTGATTGGGGTACAAAAGAACGGAATCTGAAGCGGCGACTTCACCGGGGATAATCTGGACGGTACGGCCGCCAAGTTCATTATCTTCTTCGTGCAAAGCATAAACGCCAGCATCGCTGGAAAATACAAGCAGGCTATCGTTTATCCGTTCTAGATCGCGGATATAGCGACTTTCCAAGTGGCGGTTGATGGGGACAAAATCACGACCGTCAAAGCGAAACAAGCCAGCATCGGTCGCTACCCATAGAAAACCATCCCTTGCCGTCATTACGTCGCGCACCTGCTCACTGGCTAGCCCTTCGTTTACGCCAAATTGGTGAACGAAGTAGCGCTGTGCATTGACTGTGGTACAGAGCAATGTAAGAAGCAAGCAAAGTGGAATTGCCGGCATAGCGAAGGGCAGAGTTTAATGGCTGCTTTAGCTTCTAAAGTAAGGAATTTGAAGTTTAGTTTCGCTGGATTCCCATTATCTTGACCACGCTGAAAAAATCTAAGACCTTGATAAGTACGAAATATGATGATCCGAGCAAAGTTGGTGGATATTCGCAAGCGAAGTATCTATCCGGTGGAGATGACGGTGGCGAATGGACAAATTGAACGAATAGAGCCAATTGATTTGACTCCAGATGCTCCATTCTTGTTGCCCGGGTTTGTGGATGCGCATATTCACATTGAAAGTAGTATGCTACCACCATCGGAGTTTGCCCGCCTTGCTTTAGTACATGGTACGGTAGCCACCGTTTCTGACCCGCACGAGATCGCAAATGTGCTGGGTGTAGATGGGGTACACTTTATGTTGGATGATGCGCGTCGGGTGCCCTTGAAATTTTGTTTTGGAGCACCGTCTTGCGTTCCGGCAACTACCTTTGAAACAGCAGGAGCGGCCATAGATGCAGAGGCTGTCAAGCAACTCCTGGCTCATGATGAGATTGGCTACCTGTCGGAAATGATGAATTTCCCGGGGGTATTAATGCAAGACGAAGAAGTGATGGCAAAGCTGGCTGCTGCCAAAGCGATCGGTAAACCGATAGATGGACATGCTCCCGGATTGCGGGGAGAGGACGCCAAGCGCTACTTTGCCGAAGGTATCACCACTGATCATGAATGTTTTTCTTACGAAGAAGGGCGAGAAAAAGCACTGCTTGGTGTGAAGATACTGATCCGAGAAGGTAGTGCTGCTCGTAACTTCGAAGCACTTTGGCCGTTGATTCAGGAGTTCCCAAGTCAGATCATGTTCTGTAGTGATGACAAGCACCCCGATGATCTGATCCAAGGGCACATCAATCAACTGGTGGCACGGGCAGTAGCCAAGGGCTGCGATCTTTTTGATGTACTCTATGCCGCTTGTATTCACCCGGTAGAACACTATAAGTTGTCGGTTGGAACCTTGCAAATTGGCGACCCTGCCGATTTTGTATTGGTGAGCGACTTGGAAAACTTCCAGGTTCGGGAAACCTGGATCGATGGGGACTGTGTCGCAAAAGAAGGACGAAGTTTGTTGAAGCGGCTTCCGGTGGCATGCCCGAATCAGTGTTCTGCTCAAGCTAAAACGCCAAATCAATTTGAAGTTCCCATTTCAGCGGACGTAAGCAATATACAAGTCATTGAGGTTTTTGATGGGGAGATTGTCACGGGCAATAAGCAAATGAGCGCTAAAGTGGACAGTGGTCTCCTACAAGCTGATGTTGACCGCGATCTCTTGAAGATCACTGTAGTCAATCGATATACCGCTGATGCTCCACCGGCAGTCGGGTTTGTATTTGGCACTGGCCTGAAGAAGGGCGCTCTGGCTTCCAGTGTTGCTCACGATTCGCACAATATTGTTGCAGTAGGTGTCGATGATGAAAGCCTCTGCCGAGCAGTAAATGCCGTAATCGAGAGCGGCGGCGGGATCAGTGCTGTCGATGATAAGAACGAGGTACACGTATTGCCCTTACCAATTGCCGGCCTTATGAGTGATCAAGATGGGTATGAACTAGCTGGAAGCTATACCAAAATTGACCGCTGGGTGAAAGATGAGCTCCGCTGTCCGCTGCGTGCTCCATTTATGACCTTGTCCTTTTTAGCCTTGCCCGTTATCCCTTCGCTGAAGATGACGGATCTCGGCCTCTTCGATGTAGAACAGTTCAGCTTCACAGATATTATCATCAAGAACTCTTAAGCCTATGCACCACTATGCACAATTGCCCGACCCGCCCGCTGGGGTGAGCGCGGGCGCTATTATGGCCCGATTTATCGATGCCACAGGTTTTCGCTTCCACATGGCAACCGAAGGGCTAACCGAAAACGAGATCAATTTTCGCCCTACAGAGGAAAGTATGAATACTTTGGAGCTGACGCGACACATCTACTCGGTCCTGTCCTGGGCGCACCGCAGTTTTCAGCCGACGGCAAAATTTGATAAAACACGCACTACTTTTCCAGAACTCCGCGAAGGTGTCTTGACTACTTGTGCGGCCTTCAGCGCACACCTGCAACAGATGTCTGATGAAGAGCTGGCTGCTGTTTCGGTCTACCTAAAGCGAAACGATACGACCTACTCCTTTTGGTACCTGATCAATGGACCAATCAGCGACGCGCTAACGCATGTCGGGCAGATCATCACCTGGCGGCGCATCGCCGGGAACCCGATAGCACGGATCAGCCCGTTTACGGGGGAGGGGTATTAGGAATTCACATCATCATTACCGGCTTTCAAAGCTGGAAATGGATTTGTCTTTTGGGTTCGATGATGGTTTGCTATCTTTAGAGACGCCTATATCAGGCCTACAAATCCAATTCTATCCATATTCTAAAACAGATTTATGGCAACCTACACCATAACCGTTAACGGAGAAAGCCGCCAGGTAGAGGCTGATCCGGACACCCCCTTATTGTGGGTTTTACGCGACCATTTGGACCTCGTTGGTACCAAGTATGGCTGCGGTATTGCCCAATGTGGTGCTTGCACTGTTCACCTTGATGGTGTCGCGATGCGCTCTTGCGTGCTTCCGATCTCTAGCGTTGAGGGAGCGGTAACCACCATTGAAGGGCTTTCAGAAACCGGTACACATCCGGTACAGCAAGCTTGGAAAGAGCACGATGTACCGCAGTGTGGCTACTGTCAGGCAGGGCAAATTATGACTGCCGTTGCTTTATTGGAAGACAACCCCAGCCCGTCGGATGATGACATCCAGTCGGCTATGCACGGCAATTTATGCCGGTGTGGAACCTATTTGCGAATCCGTGCTGCCGTTAAGACAGCCGCTAAAATGTCCTGATTATGACTGTCAAAAATGGTACAATGGACCGGCGGTCGTTCTTCAAAATTACGACAGTAGCTGGTGGAGGGATGCTTTTCGGGTTCACCTATCTGGTAGGTTGCACACGTCCTGAAGAAATAGCAGAGGAAGTGCTGGAAATGCCCGAAGAGTGGTTCGAAATCAACGGATTTTGCCGCATCGGTGATAATGGTGTGGTGACCATTCAGTCGCCTAATCCGGAGATCGGTCAGAATGTGAAGACATCCATGCCGATGATCGTTGCCGAGGAACTCGATGTGGCCTGGGACAAGGTCATTGTCGAACAAGGTAAGCTCGATACCGATGTGTTTCATCGCCAAGTAGCTGGTGGTAGCCAGTCGATTCGTTTTGGCTGGGAAAGCCTACGGCAAACAGGTGCTACAGCACGACACATGCTCATTGCAGCAGCATCGCAGCAGTGGGAGGTGGACCCTTCCGAATGTTCAACTAAAGAAGGCGTCATTTACGGGCCGGGTGAATTGTCAGCCGGCTATGGCGAAGTAGCTTCCTTAGCGGCAAGCATGGAAGTACCGGAAGAAGTAGAGCTAAAAGATCCGAAGGATTTTACCATTATCGGACAGCCCACTACCAATGTGGATATGAAGCCGATTATTACGGGCCAACCACTGTTCGGCCTGGATACTCGCCGGGAAGGCATGCAGTATGCAGTTGTATTGCGCCCACCGGCTTTCGGCCAGAAATTAGTCAGCTTTGATGATAGTGCTGCGCGTGCTGTTAATGGCGTTAGGGATGTACTTCAGTTCGGCGATAAGGTTGCCGTTTTGGCCTCCAATACCTGGGCAGCTATCAAGGGTCAACGCGCCCTGACAGCCGAATGGGAGCAAGAATCAGCAGCTGAAACGACGGCCTATCACGACGAGGAATTATCAACCTTGCTGAGCAAGAATGAGAATGACCCACTGCGATTGGATGGCAATGTGGAGCAAGCGTTTAGCGAGGCAGATGAAGTCATAGAGCGAATCTATGAGTCACCTTTCCTTCCACACAGCTGCATGGAGCCAATGAACTTCTTCGCCCATGTTACGGATGAAAAGGTAGAATTGCACGGGCCGATCCAGACACCAGCCGGTAATCGCCGACGGGTTGCAGAAATGCTGGAACGGGAAGAGAGTGAAGTTGAGGTCACCATGTCTCGTATGGGAGGAGGTTTCGGCCGCCGTCTTTACGGTGACTTTGTAGCTGAAGCAGCCGAGATCTCTAACATGACGAAGACGCCAATCATGGTGGTCTACACCCGTGAAGATGATATGAACGCAGGCATTTACCGCCCGGCGATCAAATACAAGATCGAAGCTTCGATCAAGGATGGAGCCATCACCGGCTATCGCTTGTCGGAAGCGGCAATCAATCGCGGTATGTACGGATTGATTCCGCACTTTTTCCCGGCAGGAGCGATCGAAAATTATGAGGTGCGCAGCCATGCCTTGGAAAGTAATATTACGGTTGGTGCCTGGCGTGCTCCGTACACCAATTTCCTGGCATTCGCAGAGCAGAGTTTCTTTAATGAGGTGGCAGAACAGTTGGAGGTCGATCCAATTCAGATGCGGCTGGACTTACTGGAAAAGGCTAAGCCAGTGGCAGAAGCGGACGAAAACATCCAATACTCGCCAGCTCGCTTGCAAGGCGTTATTCGCCTGGCTGCCGAAAAAGCCAATTGGGGGAATGCCCCGGCAGGCGTTCATCAGGGTATTAGCGCCTACTATTCACACAATACCCATGTGGCAGAGATAGCTGATGTGGTTATGGAGAATGGTGTTCCGGTAATAAAGAAAGTCTACTGTGCGGTTGACTGCGGCATTTTGGTGAATCCACTAGGAGCAGCTAATCAGGCCGAAGGTGGTGTCATCGATGGCGTTGGCCATGCGATGTACGGTGATTTTTCCTTTAATGATGGTATGCCGTCGGCGCGGAATTTTGACCAATACCGCTTGATCCGCAATAATGAGGCTCCCGAAGTGGAGGCTCATTTTGTAGAAAGCAATGAAGATCCTACGGGCCTCGGTGAGCCAACCTTGCCGCCGGCTGGAGGAGCGATTGCTCATGCTATCTACAATGCAACCGGCAAACGCATGTATAAGCAGCCATTTATCCAGCACGAGGAAATGCTAGGGTAAACGGATCTAAGCACAACAAATTAATGGCGAGGCAGCCACCATTAGCTCGTTTTTGTGACGAACGATGGTAGTTGCCTTGCCATTTTTTTATCGGAGATTACCTAGTATTAGTAGATCAGTTCCATACTGGACTTTCGCCTTAGTAATTTTTTTCCTAATTTCTCCCTTAATAACCCTACTCCAAGATCTGCTCCCTTACCGATCGGTAGTCATTTCTTCATTATCCATAAAAAAACACCTATGTCCACCCCAGCACACTTCAACGGTTTTCAGACCGATTTCTTAGGAGAGAACCTGAAAGTTCGCATGCCGCGGCTACGAAGGCACATACGTGAAAACGTGGCACCAGTAGATGGGAATCGGCGCAATATTCTGCATTATCAAAATTATAGTGTAGTCCAACACGCCGCACGGCGTTTCCCGATATATACGGCTACGAACATCAATGGACATCAGTTTCGGTCGTTGCCGCGAGTTGATGATTGGGAGGAAGATCCTCGCATCGCCCCGGAACATCAACTAGGCCTGGATTTCTATCGCTTACCTAAAAGTGATTTTGATAGAGGCCATATGACTAAGCGTGAAGATGTGCAATGGGGAGCTACTGATGAGGAGGCTAAAAAAGGTGCCCTGTCGACCTTTTTCTATACGAATGCCGCTCCACAAGTGCCCAAGTTGAATCAGCAGCTCTGGCGAAGCTTGGAGGACTATATTCTGAAGAATCAGTCGATTGGCGCTGGCTTAAAGGTATGTATGTTTACCGGCCCCGTACTATCTGAGCAGGATCCGGTCTTCGTCACGAAATATGAAGGTCAGGATATCCAGATCCCGACACTATTTTGGAAGGTGATCTATTTTGCCAAGTCAGATGGAGAGCTCTTTCGCGTAGCTTTCCTAATGGGGCAAGAGGAACTGCTGGAGAAGGACGGTATTGTTCGTCAGCGCGGACGGGTGCGTGCTCGCCCCACTGCCGAGCAAGAATTGTTCATGACCTTTAAAAAGGCAGATATCTTCCAGGTGGATATCAAAACTATTCGCGCTTTAACCGGCCTGAGCTTTACGGCAGCTAATGAGCCGTTCAAAGAAAAGCGTCCGATCACACTGATCCGTAAGAAGGTACAAGTGCGTGGAGCTGGTGGCCTTGGTTTCTATATCGATGGCCTCCAGGCATAACTGGATGTTCACAAAGAGGTCAACTTAGTCCATAATCATGACTTTCCTGGTCGCCTGCCCTTCGTGGGTGCTCACGGATAATAGATACAAGCCAGCTGAAAGCCCGAGAGGTTCCAAAGAAAGTTGGTGACGGTAGTTACCGCTTGTTTGGCGACCTCCGGCTTCGGCAAAGATGGTAATGCGCTCTCCTAATGGGGAATATAGCTCTACGAGCATATCGGTCCCTTCATCCAACTCGTACTCCAAAACCAGATCGCCTTGTGTGGGATTAGGGAATACGTGCAGCCCAATTTTATTGGCCAGATCTCGTGTGCCCACCAGCGGAGAGAATACAGCAATTAAGGTATCGGTATCGCTAAGGGTTATATCAGCGCGGCGCGTGTAAACATCAGGTGTGATGATATTGCCGGCAGTACTGACCCAGTGACTGAATTCGAAGATGTCTTCGTATTCATCAAATACCTTGGCTTTAATCCTGTTTTCCATACCGCCAAAGTAAGAGCCTGTCCAGGGAAACGCTTCAATATCAAGCGTGTTGAAGTCGATCTCACCGATGCTATCCGGTTCGGTAAGTAGGGTCACCGTGTATGGGCCCGTTAGCTCCTCGTAGCAGTCCAACATGCCATCATCCAGGAGCGTACAGCGCTGATCAATGAAATTGCGGAGATCATCCAGGTTTTCCTGCCATTCACTCATCGAACCGCCCCAGCGTTCTATTTGCCCGGGCATTTCCGGTTGAATAACGGCAATCATCCTATTTAAAGTCGTGAGCATATTCTCACAGGTATACACCGTATTCATCATATCGGCATAGCGCGAGTAGTAGAGTTGGCGAAAGACAGGGTTTTCATCTAGTAACTTCAGGAAAATCTTCTCGTGTTTACCGACATCAACATTGTCTACAACGACGTCGCCAGGGCCACCGCCGGCAGCGAAGATTTCGTCGTAGATGTCCTGGCAGATATCATCCCATCCACTGTGGCAGCAGTAGCCATCTTGAAGAATTGTTGCCGCAAAAATAGAATCGGTTGCCGGATAAGGCGCCGAGCCATTCAGTATAGTGGGGCAGTCAGCTGGAGGAGTCTCCGTTCCACCCCCGTTGCCACCGAAGAAGTCATCCATGTAGTCAGCAATCTCCTCCAGGTCACAGGGGACGGCATCCGGGTTGGTGTTAGGTACGCCGCTGTAGTTGATGTAGTAGTCAAATGTAGCATCCAGGTCCCAGAGGATATAGCCCCATTTCTTGTGCCCCCCTTCTGGATCTAAGCCACGCCACCAGCCGGTATTGTAATTGAGCCAATCGGAAGCAACTACCGTCAGGTTGACAATCATGTAATCGATAAGACTGAGCATGTTGATGCTGTCTTCCGCAATTTCATAGTTCTCTTCAATGCTCATGTCATTGTCCAGGATGAAATCTCGCAAGTTTGTCCAATCATCCATAGCTTGCTGGCCACCGTACTCAATTTCCGTATTTCCCCAGGTAGAGAAGTATTGGATGTTGTATTTATCCTGATCGTAATATTCTTCGGTATAATCGTGATCTGCTGGGCGTTCGCGCATGCCATAGACTCCCCAATACTGTCCGTTCAAGAATAGTATCACCCGTTCGACAGCTCGGACATCCAACTCCATGCCGCCTTCTTGAGAGAGGGTGTGCACAAATTCGTCGCGCAGGTGAGTACTGCCTTGATGCGCATTGTCATTGATCGCAGGGTAGTTGTCATCCCCCGAATTACGAAACATGAATCGTTGATACTCATCCCGGTCGGAATAGGAAAATAATGGTGCATCGACAGCCTTTGAATAGCCCATTTCATCCCTGGAGATCCAATCGAGGCTGCGATGCGGCAGTACCCAGGAATCTTGCCCGTGACGGTTTAGGCTACCAAAGGACTTCGCCTCCAATTCTTGATCGATATTAAAGTATTCTATCGAACCAATGGGAATAAGCGCACCATTACCATTAGCCAATTCGATCACTTGATCGGCCGCTACCGAAAAGACAGCCAGGCTGAATGCTTCATCGATAAAGAAGGTGCGAAAATCCATCTTGCCCGGTAAAATGACGGGGTCATTGCTAAAGGCTTGGGCTTTTACAACTTGCGTTTCATTGATGACGATAGAATCAGCATAGACAGGCGAATCCGTGGTTGGGTTGGTTCCGTCGGTGGTAAAATGGAGCGTTGAGTTGGGCTCATTATTAGTCAGGAAAACCGTTTGTGGCCCTTCGTAGTAGCCGGCGCCCAGGCTCATTGTTGGAGCCTGTGTGTAAGCCAGGTATTGTTCGGTGCCTGTATTGGACGTGCCGTAACTAGGGGTGGTGCAAATGGCCCAAATAGCGCCACCATCGACTGTTCGGCAGCGCGAATGCTCCACTAGGGTAAGGTCGAGATCGTACATCTCTAACACTTCGCCTTCGCTATCGGTGAAGAGCACAATATCACTACCACTCGTTTGTGATAACTTGAAATTTGTATGGAATTCGTCATTGAAAACACCATCACGCCCCGAACAAAGGAATACTAGAAAACCTTGTGGCGGGACAATGGTACCTGCCGGGATTTCCCATTTTTCGGGCTTACTTTCTTTGTCAGAAAGATGCCAGCCACTGATATCAACAGCAGTAGAGCCGGCATTGTAGAGTTCGATCCAGTCCTCTGTTTTATCAAAGCTGTCAGTAAAGCTGTTGAGGTTGGACGCAGAGAATTCGTTGACGTAGACTTGTGCGGAGAGGCTGCAGGTAGCTAAAGCCAACAGCAAGCAGGTAAGTTGATAAGGCGTTTTCATATCCTAAACTTACATCACAGGAGCCGCTTTCCCATACGCACTAAACTCTTCTGCCATGGCTGCGACATTTTTTGCACTCAAATTTTAGTCGACCGCATTCTAACAGAAGACGGGAGGACGGCATTCGACTTGAATTGCTCGTAAAAAGTTATTTTCGATGCATCATTACATCAAATTCACCCGATGAAAAACTTCCGAATACCGATCCTGGCGGTACTCTTGTCCATAGTCGTGACCACTACCATGGACTTTAGCGGTTACACGCTTTTCAGTGCGTTACCACTCCTGGCGATTATAGTGTTGTTTTGGTTAGTGGAACGCCATTCAAGCGGAGCCTTGGGCTTGCGTTGGGGACAACCGAAATATTATGGCATAGCCGTTTTATATCCAATCGTGGTGGTTTCGGTCACCGTTATGCTGGCAGCTGCATTAGGGGAACTACATTTCACGGCTGACGAACCAGCAAAGCTTATTAGAGATATACTACTAAACGCTAGTGTGGGAATGTTGGCTATTCTGCTAACGGAGGAAGGCTTTTTTCGAGGCTGGTTATGGGCTTCTTTTGGTAAGGCAGGTTTAAGTGCGCGAAGAACGTTGTTAGTCACGAGTTTATGTTTTATGCTCTGGCATGTGTCGGCGGTGGCAGCTCCTACGGAATACGGGCTACCCTGGCATCAGATTCCAATTTATCTGATTAATGTTGTTCTACTTGGACTAAACTGGGGATTGCTTCGGCATTTGTCAGGCTCTGTGGTAGTACCTTCAGTTTGCCACGCTCTTTGGAACGGCTTGGTATATGGGCTCTTTGGCTACGGCGAAAAATACGGCGCTTTGGGCATCGAAAACAGCATTGTGTATGGCCCAGAGTTAGGCGTATTAGGCATCATCCTAAATGGGATGGTCTTTATTTGGATGTGGCGGAGAAGCCAACTTTAATTGATTGAACCATGACGAATAAACAGACATGGTGGCTCATCGGAGGCTTTGGTGTCATCAAATTACTCCTGCACGTTCTGACGAACACGAATTATGGTTTGCATAGAGATGAGTTTTTGTATCTCGACCAAGGGCGGCATTTGGCATGGGGTTTCCACGAAGTACCGCCCTTTACGCCTTTTATTGGAAAGATCATTGACCTCCTCGGTGCCAGTACGTTTACGGTTCGTTTATTTCCCGCTCTGGCGGGAGTAGTGATCATTGTGCTGGCATGTAAGTTGGTGAAGGACCTGGGTGGTGGCCGGTGGTCCATTTTGATTACCGGGACGTCTTTAGTATTGACAACCTCCCTGTTAGGGTCTAATTCTCTTTTTCAACCGGTCTCTTTCAATCAACTGTTCTGGTTTCTAATTGCTTATGCAGTGGTGCAATTACTTAGGACTAAGCAAAGGCAATATTACTACTACTTAGGTGTTTTTATCGGCATCGGGATTTTGACGAAGTACTCCCTTTTATTCTATTTGCTAGCCCTTTTAATTGGCGTGCTCCTAACGCCGCAGCGCAAACTGCTATGGGATCGCAGCTTCTTGCAAAGTTTATTAATTGCCTTGCTTATTGTGCTGCCCAATATGATCTGGCAGATGAATCAAGAGTTTCCTGTTTTAGAGCACATGCAAGAATTGCAGGAAACACAATTGGTGCATGTCCAGTGGAGTCAATTCTTAACAGCACAGTTTATCGCGCATAAGGGATTTACGTTGATCTGGTTATGGGGCTTGGTGGCGCTGTTTACTGTAGCCCACTTTAAGGAATATCGAAGCTTGGGTTGGGCCTTCTTGATTACGGTGCTCCTGATCGGAGCGTTACACGGAAAATCATACTATACGCTAGGGGCATTCCTGGTGTTATTTCCTTTTGGGGGACTGGCTATTGAACAACAAATACAGCGCTCTTGGGTAAGGGCTATGATTTGTGCCTTGGCCTTCTTGATTACGGTGCCGTTTTACCCGCTATCGCTCCCCATTTTAAAGGTAGATCAACTAAAGACGTATACACATTACTTGTCGGAAAGATATGGGGTGGACTATATGTTGCGCTGGGAAGATGGTGAGTATCATGCCTTGCCAGCTGACCAAAAGGCTAGCTGTATGATCTATGGAGGTTCCTATGGGCATGCAGGATCCTTGAATTTTTTCAGGCAGCAATACGATTTGCCGGAAGCCTATAGCTTCAATGGTTCCTATGTTTTTTGGGCAAAAGAAGAGGTGGAATTTGATAAACAAATCATGGTTGATGACCGCAAGCAAGATGGCTCTCAGTGGTTTGCAGAAATGGTACTGGTAGATAGTATTGAAGGTATAAATGCCAGAGAGAAGGGGTATATCTACTACCGTGCCAAACCGAAGATCGATGTGCAAGAGGCATGGCGAAACACCTTGATAGAAGAGCGGGGTTATTGATGGTGTGTCAAGTCTATCGTTAAACTATATGGTTGAATGTTTGTTGCTAAATTAGCATCCTGATTGATTTAGCAGAATGCTGAGCCAGAGAAATGGCCATCATTAAAACAAACATTAGCATGAAAGCGGTAAAAGTTCAGTACACGGTTCAACCGGAATATGTGGAGCAGAATAAGGCGAATATCCAGCGAGTAATGGAGGCGCTGCGGGCCAATCCAATTGAAGGAATGCACTATTCGAGCTATACGGATAGCGAGCAACCAAATACCTTTATTCACATTAATATGGCACGAGATGAGGCCACTATGTCGAAATTGAATGGGGTACAGGCCTTCATTGATTTCCGGATGGCACTTAAGGCAAGCCAACCCTTGTCGCCCCCAAAGCCAACCAAGTTAGAGCTTGTTGCTGCGGGCTTTGAGTTATAAAATGCGAATATGGAAAAAACATTTTCTGCTCTCGCAGACAGCAATAGAAGGAAAGTCATTGAATTATTGCACGAAAAAGACTCTACGCTGTTAGAGTTAGCTGAAGGGTTTTCCATCTCATTCCAGGCTTTGAGCAAGCACATCAAAATTTTGGAAAAGGCCGGGATCGTTAACAAAAGGAAGCAGGGCAAATATCGGATCTTGTCTCTAAATAGAGAGGTACTTCAAGAGCCACTGCGATGGATATCCTACTACTCGAATTTTTGGAATGAATCATTTGATCAGTTGAGTGAATTAATCGATCAGCAACAACGTGATGGAGCAGATAAATAAGGTGTATCTAAGCCGGGAATTTAGTTGCCAGGTCGATGAATTATTTGAATGGGTTACCAAGCCTGCTTTACTTAGTCAATGGTTTGGACCGAAACATTTTAAGGTACTTCGGGCGGAGGCTGATTTAGCTATTGGAGGATGGTATCGTATTGAATTGGTGAAACCAAATGGCGACCATTTTTTCATAAAGGGGGAGTACCTGGAAATAGATCAACCAACTAAATTAGCCTTTAGTTTTTCCTACGAAGGTCTAGTCAATGCTCCTCCTGATAGCGTGGTAGAGATCAGATTAGACGCGCTTAGTGCTACGGCTTCAAAGCTGTTATTAATCCAACGTTTTCAAGTCAAGCCTCCGGATATGGAAACACGTACGGCAACTTGGGAGTATATACTTTCTAAACTAGCCGAGTGCATCATAAATGGAAACCCAAATGTGCCGGGTTGAATCTATTAGCTGAATTGAGTACGTATATTAGGCAGATCATTAATTGAGTATAGCATCCATTCATGGGATCAATAGACGTGCTTCCAGATGACATCATCCAAAGGATCAGGGACGATTACGGAGACGATCAAGCGTGGTATGTACTAAGCGTGTTGTCTTGTTGTTATGGAGATCGGAGGAACAATCAGTTTTATGCGGACGTCATTCGTTCCATTCTATTCATTGCGAAAGGGAATCTAGATCGATTATTGCAAGAGGTGGCTTGTGAATACCGTGATATTCTATTGGAAGCAGAAGAAGCTTCTGGAGGATTTGGCCATTACTTTAGAATGCCTTTCCCGGAAATAGAGCGGTTGATGCAGGTTTTGGAGAAAGAGTATCAGGAAGAAATAAAAGCTAGGGAACAATTACCGCCTTCTTATTATGAAGGGGCGTAGAGTATTGGTATTCTGGTGGCTTTAAAACACATGGTGTTTGTTTTTGTATTTTTAAAAACAATTTTGTATATTTACAATGAGGTAATGCTGCTTTTCTGACCGAAAGGCGATTACTTCTCACAGGTCATTTACCCTGTTCGGTCAACAGGGATTTCGTAGACGCTTTTTCTGTTGCTTGGTTGTTCAGCACTGTAGGTGCTAAGCAATGGTGGTGGTTTGCCTAAACCGGTCAATTGATTGGGATGCGGCTGGTGTTCAGGACAGTTGGGTGGGCCCCTCCCAAGGGGCTACTATATCCTCATGAAAACTACTTCGTTTTAGCATCACTTACCTCTTCTTGGCAGCCGCTAGGGAACGATTTTGCGGAAATATTGATTATTTAGAGTTAAAGTTGGCATTTACACAGACTGCCACCAAGCATAAGACGCTAAAGCCCCAATTACCGACAAAACGAAACCACCATGTCTGCTCGATACCTAACCCTGGTAGTATCCCTTCTATTAAGTATATCCCCGCTTTTCGGACAGCGGGAAATCCCGATTGAATTACCTCGAATTTCGGGCGAACTGATCTTTGATGGAAGAGTCGACGAAGCATTCTGGGATGATATGGAGCCGCTGCCACTCACCATGCATATCCCCAATTTCGGCGAGCCACCAAGCGAGAAAGCAGATGTCTACATTACTTATGATGATGACTATATCTACTTGGCTGGCCGCATGTTCGTTAGTGATTCTGCCTATATCCGCGGGACTACCTACAAACGAGATGCTTTTGATGGCACATCTGATTACTTCGGCTTTGTAATCGATACCTACAACGATAATGAGAATGCGATGGCTTTCTTCACAAACCCGGTGAACATGCGCTGGGATGCCACCGTATCCAACGATGCCACGCCTCTTAATAACGACCCCAATAGTTTCCCCGTAAGTATTGATTGGAACACCTTTTGGGATGTACAAACCTGGGTGGAAAACGATTTCTGGCATTGCGAAATGCGGATACCCTTTTCCAGCTTACGCTTTCAGGATAACAATGGTGAGGTGGTTATGGGAATGACTATGTGGTGGTACCTGGCGGCC
>SPJK01041557.1_pt1 | contig 45694 bp, 37 predicted proteins | sample 3741771 | NCBI WGS metagenome assembly SPJK01 (sample SAMN10925997, study PRJNA522277) | cold seep metagenome | isolation source: Elba SIP-enriched marine methane seep metagenome, extraction at timepoint T2 | place: Italy: coast of Elba, Mediterranean Sea
CGGCGCGTTCTATGTCTTCCCAGATGTCTCCGCGCTCTTCGGCAAGATGAGTGCGAAAGGCACCAAGGTCACCAGCGCCACCACCCTGTGCGAAGCGATGCTCGAGGAAGCCCACATCGCGTTTGTTCCCGGCGAAGACTTCGGCGGCATCTCCGGCAACCACCTCCGCATCTCCTTCGCGTGCTCCGAAGTGCAGATCAACGCGGGGATGGATCGGTTCAAGGCGTTTGTCGAGGGGATGGGAGCCTAGTCGGCCATCTGAAGGATTTCATATTTATCGTCGTAGTACTGGAGATGGCAGCCAATGCCAGTCGGGCTGTACAATGAGATCATTCTGTTTATAAGATACTTGTCATAATCGAAGAATAGATGATCTGGTTCTTCAGCTTGCTCATTAATAGTGGGTTTCTTGATCCATCCTCTGTGTGCAAAGGGGAAAATTGGCAGGCGCTTGCAGTTGGGCGAAAATTCATTATGCCTGCCGACATAGCCATCCCCTGCCAGCTTTTTCCAGAATACATGCCCGTGGCGACGAAAAGTTTGCCGTATATCTCCCGCAAGGATATCTGCAATCCTTGCAAGGCAACTGATTGTCCTTGGGCAATTTTCTTGCCATTTTAAGTTCTTGCGCACATCAAGGGATTTGTGAGCTGTGCTGAATGCATCTAGGTGTTCTAGGATTGTCTTTGTGAAGTACTTCATGTCAGATCTTTGGTCAAAGTACACTTCAGCAACTTGATTTCTAGACTTCGCCCAGTGCCCGATTGATGGGATTGAGTTTACAATCGCATCACTGAGTCCGATTCTCGTTGGCTTCTTGAGTATCGCGTCTAGATTGTCTTTCGCATTTTTAACTTCAATGTCATCTAGTTTGTGCGATACAGTTGCGTTGAGAGCTCGCTTTGTCTCATTGACGAAAGATCCTCCTGCAGCATAAAAACCATATACACGAATCATTCCGCTTTGGTGGTTGAGGGTGTGAATGATTCTCTGCTTAGCCTCTGCTGATTTTTGAACATGCTTGTATTTGTAACTTGATTTCCCAACAATTGCCTGTAGGTCACGATCAAGTATTTTGAGGTCAAGGTATGCTTGTCTGCCTTGGACAAGAACAGCGCCAATGCTGAAGTCGTCGCCGTCAGTCGGTCCAGGGTCAGAGGAGTTTTGGCCGCTCTCGTCACAAACTGCAATAAGAGATTTCGGTTGAATCAGTGCTTTTTCTTCGGTCGACAGTTTCATATCACTGCACTTTATGCCTTGTTCCAGCATTGGGCTCTCGAACGTCGGGTTACCTTCCTCCACACAGCCAAGACAAGATCGAAGACCGCTTTCCACCTTATGCCAATCCGCTTCCGTGCTTCCCTCTCTTTCGTTTTCTCTGCGTCCTTTGCGTGACCTTAGTGCCCACTGCGTTCAGTCCCCCTTCGAGCCCTTCGCGATCTTCGTGTTCAATCCGAACCAACGACGACAACAACATACGAAACCGAGACGAGTTCCCCCACGTACCTCCTTCTCGGAGGTCACCCGATGCCCACCCATCCGGCATCAGCCCAGCACCCGCCCGATCCGATGCCTGAGATCGGGCTGCGAGAACACGAACGGCGTTATCTCCGACGAAGTCTCTACGTCCTGTGCATCGTATTTGGGTTGCTCAACCTGATCGGTTGCCGGGTGTTCATCTCGCCGGGTATTGGGATGGGGAAAGAGTCGTTGGTTCGATCCGGGTACAGCAGGTATGCGGACGACTATTGGCCTTCCATCCCGCCCAAGCCCTGGGAATGGCCGAGCCCTGAGAAGAGCGCTGATTTCCGTGGCGCTCCTGAGTTCATCCGCGCGACGTACGCGATGGCGTATGAAGACGGGGTGCACTACTCCATGGACGTGTTGGGGTGCGGGTTCCCGTTTAATACCTATGAGATTCGCACGCTTCGGATCATCAAGCGCGACGGGACCATCGTTCTCGCGGACCCACCCGTGGGAGCAACTGCGCGCATCCGATTCTCACTCGTCGGGTTCGCGATCAACACGTTCACGCTCGCGGGGGTGTGCTGGTTGTTTATCGGGATGTTGCCTTGCGTGGTCATGGTCCTCGATCGGCGCAGCCGAGCACGTCTATGGCGCGAGCAATGGATGTGCTCGGGGTGCGGGTACGATGTGCAGGACCTCCCGGTCTGCCCTGAATGCGGTACGCCGAACGAGTGCGCGGCTTGATCCCAGCGAGAACAGTCGCCCAGATGATCGCATAGTGTTTGGGTTTCGGGAATGGAACAGTTACGGCATTGTGTCGCGTTTTTGATGCGATAAGGCTGAATTCAGGAAGTTTCAGTCGTTTCTTATCGGATTCCTCTTGGTTGAAAAGAGCGTAACTGTTACATTGCTCGGGCAGTCACTCCACTGCCATCGCACACCGCCGCGTCAAATCACGCGGCTCTGAGAGGATTGAGGACAGACATGAACACCAAGACCACCATCGCACTCATCATCGCAGCAGCATCCACAGTTGCATCCGCAGGCACATCCATCCTGAACGCAGGGTTTGAGTCCGGTTCGGGCGCAGACGCGGCAGATTGGGCAGAAATCATCGGCGGCCCATCGGGCAGCGTCGAGCGCAGCACCGCCAACCCGTTCTCGGGTGATTACAGCGCCTATATGTCCTTCGATCACATCAACAACCCCGCAGCAGGCGGCGCGTACTTCATCGAGCAGAACCAGCCCGTTGGCAGCATCACTGCGGATACGGATTACACCCTCTCGTTCTACGCAGCGGTTGATTCAACCGACTTCATCGGCATGGACACGTTCGTCCAGATCCTCTGGCTCGATCAGGACGGCAGCGACGGCGGCGGCGTCCGCGGCGAAACCCTGACCTCGCTCATCGGGCTCGGGATCAATGACTCCTACCAGCAGTTCTCGTTCGATCTCACATCCGCGTCGGGTGCGGATTCGTTCCTGCTCCGCTTCCAGCTCTCGGCTGGTGCAGTCGACGGGATCGCAAACGGCGTCTACGTTGACGATGTGGCACTGACTCCAGCGCCAGGCGCCCTCGCGCTGCTCGGGTTGGGCGGTCTTGCAGCTGGACGTCGTCGACGCTGATTGATACTTCTCGTTGATATCAGGGAGAACTTACGAAGCAGCCGGGGATATCCCCGGCTGTTTTCATTTCTGATTCGATTCAGGTCACGTCAGTATGTGGCCGATAACTCTTGCATGGATACCCAAGCACCCACCCTCCGACTCGTTGGTGACATTGAGTTCAAGATCTGCCCCGAGTGCAGCGGGCGCGGGCACGTTCCCTGCCCGATGACGGTCGCGGTGCGCACCCTCGGGTTTAACGCGGTTCCATCCCTTCAGCCGAGCACCGGGCATCCGATCCCGTGTCCGAGTTGTCAGGGGAAGAAACTGGTCACGAACGTCTGATCACAACTCTATCAATCAACATCAATCGTGTCCCTGCATCGCCTTCTTCGGTGTACGGTCTGAGTTGAACAATCCCCAGTGCTTCTCGACTTCGTCGGGGTGTGGGCCGCCCTTCCATTTTTCATCGAATGCCTGGAAGTAGAAGTGTGCGAGCTGTTGCTCTGTTGCCCAGTGTCGATACGCGCGATAGAAGAGTTCTTGCTCTTCCTCTCCAGCGTCCGCGATGATGAGGGTTGCCTGCTCACCTTCGGTGTGCTTCTTGGTGGCCCATCCTGTTTCGCAATGCACGACTTGGAGTTCCGGGTACGCGTTCTGCACGATCTCGATCTGCTGCTTGGTCCATTCGAGCGCATTGGCGAGGGGTTGACTGTTCCACATCGCGTACGCGTGGAACCCGAGGAAATCGATCTCGTCCGCGACGGCTCGTGACTCTGGTTTGTTCCAGAAGTTGTAATCATCGCACGTCGTCACAGGGACAGTGGTCTTTGAACGCGCCTCGCGAATGTACCCGATCAGGGTTTCCTGATTGACCCGATGCCCGGACCAGTACACCTGCGTCTCGTTCCCGATATTGATCGCGATGACGATGTCGGGGTACGCATTGGCGACCTTGATCGCATTCGCGACTTCGTTCTGGTTGCTCTCGATCAAGTCCTGATTCGACTCGGTGCTGATCCACGCGCCGGCCATGACCTTGATGGGGAGGTTGTCCTCCTCGATGACCTTGCAGACCATGTCGACGTGGCGTGTGCCGTACATCCGGATCATGCGCCAATGCTTTGCGATGATGTGCAGATCCGCTCGGACCTGATCGATCGATGGGCCGTCTTTCCCAGCAGATCCGTCTGGGGATTGCCCATCGTGGAACTCGCCGTAGGACACGCCTGCGCCGATCCATTGTCCGTCATGGACCAGTTGAAGCGGACGACGCTCGATCTCGGATTCCCCCGCATACGCGGATGAGGTGAGCACGAGGAGAACGAAGACGATCGAGCAGAGTAGGGGGGAGGTGCGTTTCATCGGGATACTGTACCCGAATCCGCGCAGGATTCGAGGTGTTCCTAGTGCCCTCTTTCGGAGAAAGTGGTGCATACCCTTCCCCATGCCCACACGCACGCGAAGGGAGCCGATCGAGGTGTCGATCTCCAATCCGAACAACAGCAACGACGAACTCCAGTTCATCCAGCGCGTGTTCGCGCACGAAGCCGATGCGATCAATGCGATCGCGTCGGGTGTGGATGATCGATACACCCAAGCGATCGATCTGATCGTCAAAACCGCGGACGCGGGGGGCACGGTCCTCGTCTCGGGTCTGGGCAAGAGCGGGCACATTGGCGCGAAGATCTCTGCGACGATGGCCTCTTTGGGCATCACGAGTCATGCCGTCCACCCAACCGAAGCAGCGCACGGCGATCTCGGGCGTTTCCGCAAAAACGACCTCGCGATTTGCCTGAGTCACTCGGGCGAGACGCAGGAACTCGTTGCGCTCGCATCGATCCTTCGACAGGACAAGCTGCCCATCATCGCAATCACACGCGGCCCCAAGGACGGCAAGATCAGCTCGCTCCAGCGCATCGCGGACGTCACGCTCGAGGTGCTCGTCACCGACGAAGCGGGGGACGGGGCGTACATGGCACCAACCAGCTCGACGACCGGTGCGTTGGCCATCGGTGATGCACTGGCGCTGACCGCTGCTCATCGTCGATCATTTACAAACGAAGATTTTCACGCTCGACACCCAGGCGGGACGCTCGGGTCGCTGCTCAAGCCTGTCAGCGAGCTCGTTCGATTCATGGCGGGCAGGAACCTCCCGATCGCGGTGGAGTCCGACACGGTGGCCGAAGCGTTGGCCGAGGCATCCAAGGTGGTGCGCCGACCCGGTGCGCTGCTGGTTGCGGATGCCGATGGCAAACTCGCTGGGATCTTTACGGACTCGGACCTTCGCCGCCTGATCCTTCGTAACCCCGACGAGCTACAACATCCCATTTCGCGGGTGATGTCGCGTGATCCAAAGGCGCTCTCGATCGACGCGCTGACCCGGGACGCTGTCGCACTGTTCCGCGAGTACCGTGCGGACGAACTCCCGATCGTTGATGAAGATCACCGCCCAGTCGGGCTGCTCGATGTGCAGGACCTGATCGCGATGAAACTCGTTGAGGACGACGCGTGAGTAATGAATCAATCCAACCCGCAGCGCGGATCTTCTCCGACCCCGCGTCGATCGAGTTGCTTGTGCTTGATGTGGACGGGGTCCTGACGGATGGCTCTATCAATATCGACGACGACGGGCGCGAGACCAAGCGGTTCAATGTCCGCGACGGATACGCGATGAAGCTCTGGATGCGTCAGGGATTGCATCTCGCGATCATCACGGGTCGTTCGGGTATGGCGCTCAAGCATCGATTGGATTCGTTGGGGGTCCCCGAGGACATGGTGATCCAGGGGAGCAGGGATAAGTCCGCGGATCTGGATCTGATCATGCAGCGATGCGGTGTCTCTGAAGAGCGTACAGCATGCGTGGGTGATGACTGGCCAGACCTTCCGATGATGCGTCGTGTCGGGCATCCCATGTGCCCCGCGGACGCGGAGCCCGAAGTCCAGTCCCAATGCGCTTACGTCGCAAACAGATTGGGTGGGCACGCGTGCGTCCGAGAAGCGATCGCGTACCTGCTCAGATCGCGCAATGCGTACACCCCAAGTGCATGATGGTTGGTTTGTCCTGTTTGTGCGGGAGTGTGCACAAAGTTAGGGAGTGAACTCGGTTGCACACGTGATGTATGAATGGAACGTTTCAGTTGGAGTTGCCTGATGACAGGGCAACTAACAGGAGCACCAACATGCAACACAACACCTCAATCATGACGGCTGCGATCATCGCGGCAACCGGATCCATCGCTTCCGCGGACATCGTGCGCGTTGATGAGTTCAGTTCACATAATGTCGAGAGCTTTGAGAACCTGACGATCGAGACCTTTGATCGGGGTGACGTCAGCGCCTTCGACAACATGGCCACCATGTACAATCTGTCTGGTACAGGATACCTTCACACGACAGGTAGCTGGTCATTTAAGCAGCGTGTCGGCGCTTACGACGGCGATAAGTTACTCGGCTCGAACACTGGTATTGGATACCGATTCAACGAAGCGCAGATGTCATTCGGTGGGTTTTTCGCATCGATCACCGAAGACGCAGACGGCGCGATCCGTTTCTACAACGGTGACCAACTGATCGCGACGGATACTGTGCTTGCAAGCACGGATCAGTCTTGGGCATGGAACGGCTGGTCAAGCAATGTCTCATTTGATCGAGTTGAAATCGAATCCAACTACATGTCGATGGGATATCTGCTTCATGACGCGGTACGTGTCCTGAGTACACAGACCCCCGCGCCGGGTGGGGCCGCGCTTGCCTTTGGTGGGCTGCTGGTCATCGCTCGTCGCAGACGATAATCCTGGGACCGATCTCCGGTGTTGCAACGCTCAGCCCGCCTCGCGCGGGCTGAGTGTTTTTATTTTTTGGAGACGCCGAGCGGGGCGCGTTTGGGTTCACCGTCGCGTCGCGGGTAATCCCTCGGAGTGCGTCGGAGTTTTTCGATGACGACGACCCGACCCGTCGGGGTATCAAGCGTGCCCGCGTGGGCTGCATGGAGCATGTGCAGCGCCTGCTTCGCATCCGTGAGTTCGTCTTCTGCACGTTGCCCTTTGGTCATCAGGACGAGCCCGCCGACCTTGACGAGCGGGACGGTGAGCTCTGCGAGCATCGGGATCTGCCCAACGCCTCGCGCCATTGCGATGTCGTAGTGTTCTCTGTGCGCGTCCGCGCGACCCGTCGCGGTCTTCTCGCCTCGGTCCTGCCCGAGAGCTTCGGCGCGGGCGCAAATCACCCGGATGTTGTCGAGCCCGAGTGCCGATGCGACCTGCTCGAGGTAATCGCACTTCTTCTTCGTCGCATCCATCAGGGTAAAGTTGAGGTGCGGGAGCGCGATCGCCAGCGGGATCCCGGGGAGCCCGCCTCCTGATCCGATATCGATGATCGCCGATCCGTCATCGAGTTCCGCGAGCAGCGGTATCAGGGTCAACGAATCGAAGACGTGCTTGGACCATGCCTCGTCCGATTCGCGGATCGATGTCAGGTTCATCCGCGTGTTCGCGTGCATGAGCATCGCGAGAAATCGTCCGAGCTTGTCGATCTCCGCTGACTCGAACGAGATCCCGTATTCGTTGCACTGATCGATCCATCCGCTCGGAGGCGAGATGGTCTCGATCGCGTCGAGCCCGAGATCGAGGGACCCGCGATCAGCGGGTGATCGCCCGTCCGCTGAACCCGATGGATCGTCCGAACGGCTTGCTTGGTTTGAGTAGGTCTGGTCCTTCATCGTCATCAGCGTATTCAAACGAACTGCGGTAGGGGGGCTTTGGGCGATGAAATGCGACATTCATGATCAATCCCGTCATCAGCCAGCACGTGATCAGGGACGAACCCCCAGCGCTGAGGAACGGGAGCGTGATCCCAATGATGGGTAATACCCCAAGGTTCATCCCCACATTGATGACCACCTGCGTCGCGATGAACGCCGGAAGTCCCACTGCAATCAATCTGCCGATGGGTTCTCGGCAACTCGCTGCGACGATGAGGGCACCGATAACCCAGAGCGCGTAGAGCATGAGCATCACGACCCCGCCGATCAAACCGAATCGCGCGACGACGACGGCAAAGATCATGTCATTCTCGCGTTCGGGGAGCGCGTTGTAGTGCACAAGGGCGCGTGCCGTGGGTTCTGGGGTTCCTGTAATCTGACCCGCAGCGATGAGCATCTGCGCACGCGAGGATTGGAAGTTGATGTCGTAGTTCGTAGACTCGTCGCCCTGGAACTGCTTGTAGATCGCGACGATCCGGTCCTTCTGGTGCGGGCGCAGGAAAGGATACGCGATCGGGGCGCTCATCGCGGCACACAGCACGATCAGGATCAGGTGCCGGAGTCGAGCGCCCGCGGCGATCAACATCGCGAAAAGCGCCGGGACGAACAACGACGCGGTACCCAGGTCGGGCTGGACCGTAATCAACCCGACAGGGACCGCGGCGATGATCCCGGGGATCACCAGCCCGAAGAACTTGCGGTGCTGGGTGCGGAAGCGGAGGTACTGCGCCACTGCGAGCACGAACGCGATCTTGGTGATCTCAGAGGGCTGGAAGTCCGTCACGCCCAGGTTGATCCATGAACGTGCACCATTGCGAGGCGTGACGATGCTCGAGGGGATTCCCGGCACAAGCAGGAACACGAGCAGCGCGATGCAGATCCCGAAGTAGAACCACGCGAACGCGCTCACGAGCTTGTAATGCGGGAGCATAATCACGAGGCACGCGACGAACCCCATCACCATGAAGATCAGTTGCTTGATCGCGGTTGTCGAGAGTTCCAGAAAACCGGGTTCGAGGTTCTCGTTGAGTCCGATGTCAATCGAGTAGATCCCCAGGAGTGAAAGCAGCAGTGACGCGAGTACCGTGATCCATCCCCAGTTCACAGGTCGCAAGACACGGGAGATGGGCTCGGGGTTGCGTCCGCCGCCTTTGATCAGGCGCATGATGGGATGGATGTCGAATGCTCGGCTCATCCATCCAACTCCGTTTCCACTTCGACGCGCGGGAGATATCCCTCCTCGACGAGCGAACGGATGATCTCGTTGTTGATCGGTCCTGAGACCTTCCCGCCCGAGCCGGCATATTCCACGATGACGGCGATCGCGTACTTGGGGGATTCGCCTTCGGGAGCAACGAGCGTGACGTACCACGAATGGTCGCCCATCCGTACAATCCGGGGTTCTTGTGGGCCGTTACCCTCATGGGTGTCGTCTGGATCAAAGAGCAACGGTGGCGCGGTCGCGGTCCCGGTTTTTCCCCAGACTGCGATTCCCGGGTTGTTAAAGATCGCGATTCCTTCAGGGCCGAGTTCTTCGTACTTGATCGCCCTTCCAGTCCCGAATAATCGGTTTTCGACGACCTGACGCAGGCCTTCGAGCGCGTCTTGCACCGCCCAAGATGGGATTCCGATGTCACGAACATCCGGGGCGTATCCGTCACGGACGATGCTCGGTGTAATGCTCACACCTGCTCGGGCAAGCGTCGCCATCGCGTCGGCTGCGTGCAGCGGGGTCCAAGTGATCGGTCCCTGTCCGATCCCCATGAGAGTTGCCTCATCGAGATTGATGTCTGACCCGTCATTCGGGCCGTTGAATCGCCCGATCGAACCTGCCCATTCCGTTCCGATACCGAGTTCGTATGGGCGTGAGACATGGAAATCCTGGTACGCGTCTGCGATCCGTTCCGGTCCGAGTCGTCTTCCAAGCGTGTAAAAGAACACGTTACTTGAAACCATCAACGCGTCAACACCATCGAGGTCACGCCCGAGTTGATCGGAGTGCCCGCCGTACAAACCGTCGTATTGCTTGTAGATCCAAGAGCGGAACTTGTTGGGCTGATTATCAAGCAGGTACCCACGATCGTGGATACGTTCGCCTTGGGTGTACGCGCCACGCTTTGCGGCTTCGGTGAGAATCAGGGCTTTTGCGACCGATCCCGGCGGGTAGGGCTTCGCGATTGCTTTGTTCACCCACGGCGCGTGAATGGTGTTGTACAGACGACGATCCGTCTCGTTGTAGACCCCCAGTGTCTTCCACTCCGATTCGGTCAAAGGCGGATTAGGTGTTGATACCATCGCGAGCACCTCACCCGTGGCGATGTCGAGGACGACCACGCCCGCGTCGAGATCGGTGCCGATCGGGGTGTATTCGGTTTGCTCGTTACCGTGCCAGGGTTGGACGCGTGCGAGACCGAGACTCGGATCGAGGAGTGCCCGGATCCGTGCCTGGAGCACGATGTCGATGCTCAGATGCACATCACGTCCGTGCTCTCGATCGATCTCTTCGATCTCACCCGTCTGCAGGTTCTCGATCCGTACGCCTCGCAATCCGCGCAGCTCGTGCTCGAATGCCTGCTCGATTCCGGTTCTGCCAACACGGTCACCAGGGAAGTACCTCCCGCGATCGGTGTCTTTGCTTGTCAATGATCTGGCGCGGAGGGTGTCGTCTTCGCGGAGCGCGTCCGCACGGCGCTCAATGTCTTCGAGGTATAACCCATCATCAATGCGGCCGAGGAGTTGTCGCCCGACCCCGTCGACCCGGACGACGATCGGGTCTTCCGATCGCAGCGGGGGCGGGAAACCGGATCGATCGATAGCGATCGACATGAGCTCATACGGCGTGAGACGCGCGGTCGCATCAACAACCTTGAGTCCAGGGTACAGGGGAACGTTGAGGGACTCGAGCACGCTCGGGTCGACCCCTTCGGAGACGATGGGGGCTTTCTTTGCGATCAGACGGAGCACCGCGAACCCGAGCTCATCGGTGATGTCAGGGATGATCGTGTGCGATGCGTGTTCTTCTGCGATGGGCTCATTGGCCATGCGATGGAACCGTGCGAGTTCCTGCTCGCCGGGGATGTGCCCTGTGCGTTCGTAATCGTTGACGAGTCGGTTATAGACCCGGTCGTAGTGCTGCGCCTTCATCGCGCCGACACGCTGGAGAATCTCCTGCTTCCGCTGGTGAAAGTCATCCGGGTCCATACCCGTGATCGTGAGCAGATCACGTTCCATCCGGGTGACGCGTGCTTTGAGCGCAGCTTCAAACTGTCCGATAACGCGTTCCTGTTCGGACGCTGGGTACGTGTCCCAGAAGTCTGGGTTGGCCCGACGGGCGAGGGTGGTCGCGTACCGGCTGGTGCTTGTGCTTGCGGTGCGCCCGTTCCGTGTTTCGTACACCCATTCTCCGGCAAGGATCCGGTAGTCGATCGCGATGTTGTACGAGGCGCGATCGCCTGCGATGACGCGTCCTTTGCGATCGAGGATCCGTCCCCGCGTTGTGGGGAGCCAGGTCGTGGTGACCAGGCGTTTCTCTGCTTGGGCGCGAGCGTCGGCGCCCTCGACCACGGTCATGTACCCCAATCGCCCGGAGAGCATTATGATCGCAACGATGCACAGAAATACGAGCAGCAGGACCCGCCGATGGAACATGCTCGGGATGTAGTGTCTGACCTTGCTCATTGGCGCACGTGATCGCCTCCCATGTGGAGGGTACGAACTCTGTATCGACGAGGTGCGGCGAAGTTGCCCACAATGAAAAACGCCCGCGTGTGCGGGCGCTGTGTGATTCGGTGCGAGTTGGTTTATCGCTCGTCGATCGGGGTGTAGGGCGCTTCGTGCGGGCCGACGTAGTCCGTCGTGGGGCGGAAGAGCCGGTTATCGCCGAGCTGCTCGATGACGTGCCCGGACCACCCTGCGATGCGTGAGAGCGCGAACATGGGGGTGAACAGGTCGAGCTTGAGCCCGATGCAGTGGTATGTCGTCGCGGAGTAGAAGTCCACGTTGGGGTAGATGCCCTTCGCGGCGTATTCGCGTTCCATGATCTGCTCGATCGCGTGGGACTTCTCGTAGAGATCCGAGTTGCCTGTATGGTCCGCGAGCTGCTTGGCGAGGGTCATGAGCTCGGCTGCACGTGGGTCCTTCGCCTTGTAGACACGATGCCCGAACCCCATGATGCGATCCTTGTTCTTGATCTTGTTCATGATGTACGGCTCGACGTCGTCGAGGGTAGGGATCTCGTTGAGCATCCGCATGACGCCCTCGTTCGCACCGCCGTGGAGTGGGCCTCGGAGTGATCCGATCGCACCGGTCATCGCGGAGTACATGTCCGAGAGGGTGGAGATGATCACGCGTGCGGTGAAGGTCGAGTTGTTGAGCCCGTGATCCGCATGGGTGATCATGCAGATGTCAAACGCACGAACCATGGCGTCGGTTGGTTTCTCGCCGTTGAGGAGGTAGAGGAAGTTCGCTGCGAACGAGAGCGAGGTGTCGGGCTCGATGAAATCGAGACCGCGGCGATGACGGTCGAACCCAGCGACTACTGCGGGGGTCGTTGCGAGGATCTTGAGTGCCTTGTCGCGTGCGGCTTCGACGGAGTTTTCGTTAGGTGTGGAATCGTCCATCGCCATCGAGCTGACGAGCGTGCGGAGCACGTGCATAGGTTCCGCATCAACAGGGCATGCCTTGATGCGTGCCTTCATCGCGTCGCACATCGAGTAGTTCGATTGCAGGTCCTTGGTGAACTGTTCGAGCTCGCTCTTTGTTGGGAGGCGCTTGTTCCAGAGCAGGAAGACGGTCTCCTCGAATGAGCTGTTGGATGCGAGATCGCCGATCGCGATCCCCACATACTCCAGAATGCCCTCGGTGCCGTTGATAAACGACATCTCGGTCTGAGCAGCAATCACGCCCTCAAGTCCCTTGGAGAAGGTCTTTTCTGCGGTACTCATTGGTTGAATCCTTCGGTTGTGTCGACGGAAATCAGGATTGATCGCCGACGGATTTTGGACGAAAAAGCGATGGGGACCCGCTGAAATCATGCATCTTGTAGTGAAATGAGCGGGACAGGATCATAGGCACGATCCGATTGATCGGCGTACCATCCAAGTGTGTTGATCCCCTTGGGCACAGACCGGCCGAATCGTCGCAAACCCGTCGTGACACACACCCTGATTGCACTGAATCTGGGGGTCTTTGTTGCGATGGCGATCCTGACATCCATGAACCCGGACCTCGCGGAGCAGATCAATCGTTGGGGTGCGGTGGGGCGGGATCTGGAGTTCCAGGGTCAGGTCTATCACAAGTTCGGGATTTGGCAGCCTATCACGTCCGCGTTCTTCCACGGCGGGTTCATGCATATCTTCGGGAACATGATCTTCCTACTCGTGTTCGGACCGAGCGTCGAGGATCGGTTCGGCCGGATCGGGTACACCCTGTTCTACCTCGGCGGGGCGATCTTCTCGGGGTTGGCGCACATGGGTGTCGAGCAGATGCCCGCGATCGGGGCGTCGGGCGCGGTGGCGGCGGTGTCGGGTGCATATCTCGTGCTCTTCCCTCGCACGCGGATCAAGTGCTTCGTGATCTTCTTCATCATCGGGGTCTTCATGATCCCGTCATGGTGGTTGATCGGGTTGTACATCATCCTTGATCTGTTCAACCACTTCATCACCCCGGACAACGGGATTGCGAACATGGCGCACCTGGGCGGATACGCGATGGGGATCGGGGTCGCGTTCTTCCTGCTCGGGACGAAGATCCTCAAGCACGAGCCGTATGACATGCTCGCGATGATGAAACAACGCAAACGCCGACGTGAGTTCGCGAGCGCGACCCGGATGTATGACCAGCAGATCTCACGGATACAATCGGATCAGCGACGCCCTGAACCAATCGACCCTCGATCGCAACAGATCGCTCAGACGCGTGCGGAGATCGGGTCATTGCTCAACGAAGGCAAGCAGGACGATGCTGCGGACGCGTACGTGCGGATGCTTGAGGAGTTCGGACACGACGAGAGCGCGCCGTTGACGTTGCATCGTGAGGCGCAGTACCAGATCGCGAACACGCTGTATAAACGTGAGGATCGGGTTGCGGCTGCGGACGCGTTTGGTCGCTTGCTCATGAACTATCCTGCGGACCCCGAGCGGGGAATCATCCGCGTGCTCATCGCACGGACGCGTGCGTGGGATCAGGGGGATCTCCAGCGGGCTATCGATATCCTCGAAGAACTCAAGGACGACACGCTCGATTCTGAAACACGCACACTCGTTCTCGATGAACTGGAACGCATCCGAGAACACGCATCGAACACCAATCAGGAGCCCGGTTCATGAGCACCCATCGCACGCGAGTCAAAGTCTGTGGGATTACGAGCTACGACGACGCGATGTACGCGGTCGACGCGGGTGCCGACGCGATCGGGTTTATTTTCGTGGAGAATACTCCGAGATTTATCGAGCCGGAGAAGGCTGCGGGGATCATGTTCTCGCTCCCACCCTTCGTGAGCACAGTGGGGGTCGTCCGGGATCTCGATGTCGATGCCTTCTGCGATCTCGAGCAGATGTGCCCGGCGCACTCGATGCAACTCCACGGGAAGGAACCCGTCGATGTTGTCAAGCAGTGTGGGCCGGGTGTGATCAAGGCGTTTAAGTATGAGGACGCGACGATCAACTCGCAGCTGACGCGTTGGGGGAAGGTTGATGAGGTTGATGCGCTGTTGATCGACGGATCCGACGGCGGCGAGGGCACCTCGTTCGATTGGGCCAATCTCGAATCGCACATCGAGGGGTTCTCCAAGCCGATCATCATCGCGGGCGGGATCGACGCGGACAATGTCATGCAGGTCATCCAGACCCTCCGCCCGTACGGGGTGGATGTTTCGAGTGGTGTCGAGGATGAACCCGGGAAGAAGAACGCGGAGCAGATCGCGAAGCTGTGTGCAGCGGTCCGTGCTGCGGATCATGCTTAATCAGATCCCGAGTGTCTGCACAATCGATTCAAAAACCGCGCGAGTCCGGTTCTCAGTGGACGGGTCGATGTTGACTTGCATGAGGACGCCTCCGCCTTCGTAGCGGGTGTTGATTTTGATTTTTTTGTACGAGTTCGTCCCGTTCGCGAGCGCGACGATCCGCCCGTCCGACGGCGTGACGGCGTACTCCTCGATGATGTGTCCCTGTCGATGCAGCATCATCCGGGTCGCAGCATTCACGGTCTCGATCGCGTACCCCGGCGGGAGTTCCGCGTTGAGTCGTCCGAGCCGATATGTTGCGTAGATCGGGGTTTCCCCGTGCCAGGCGCGGGTCTCACGGACCGCGGGGACGGTTTCGCACCCGCTCAGGGGGATGAGCAGGGCGATCAGGGGCGTGAGGATGGGGATGAGTTTCAGATGCCGCATGAGGTTGGTTATCGGCCTATGGGTGATCTGGGGTTCAGGAATCGGGGATTGATTCGACAATTGTTGATGTGACTTGACCTTGCGATGACTCGCGCCTTGAATCGCAACCCGACCCACGCTGTGTGGGCGGTATCGATGTCTCTTTCACGACCCAAACGCTCAAAGGAGAGCTCATGGCGATTCGGATCAAATCTCGCGGTAACGAGAGCGCGGAACAGCTCATGCGCCGTTTCAAGAAACTCTGCGAGAAGGAAGGTCTGACGAAGGACATCCGCAAGAAGGAATACTACGAGAAGCCTTCTGAGCGTAAGAACCGCCTGAAGCGGAAGGCTGCTCCTCGCCGTCCATGATCGGCTGAGTACTTGTGATGATGCCCACCGGATCGGTGGGTTTTTTCATCGAGATTCCGGGGAGACAAGACGTCAAGGAAAGCTCTTTCATTCTTGTTTTATCGGATTCTATCTCGTCAGCCGATCTATAGTTGCAGCCCCATTTGTGGGTGGATTGAATCCTTTTTTCACGCACGCATCCTTTGCCCCGGGTGCCCAAGAGAGTTCACGCTGCGGAATGCAGTGGCGGGTTCACAGCCGAACGATCGTGGGGCTGATCATTCGGTTCAGAATCCGTGAAACACACGCTGCTTTGATGACGCAGCATCAATAGAGGTTTAACACGATGAGTATGCAACTCATGCCCACACTCGCATCGATGAGTGATGTGTCACCGGCGTACTACTTGGCGCCGATCGGTGGCTTGATCGCCCTGATCATGGCCAAGATGTTCCACGGCTCGGTCATGAAAAAGTCCGAAGGTGACGAGAACATGGTCGAGATCGCCCAGGCGGTCCGTGACGGTGCGATGGCCTACCTGAGTCGTCAGTACAAAGTCGTCGCAGGCGTCTTTGTCCTCCTGATCATATTCCTCGGGATCATGTACGCGCTGAAGCTTCAGTCCGCGTTCACCCTCGTGGGCGTCCCCGTTGCAGGGCTCTTCTCGGGTCTCTGTGGTTGGTTCGGGATGCGGATGGCAACCAACGCCTCCGCACGTACCGCGTGGGCCGCGAAGCAGTCGCTCAACGAAGGACTCACCGTCGCGTTCCGCTCGGGCGCCGTCATGGGTCTCGTCGTGGTCGGGTTCGCGATCATCGACATCGCGGTCTGGTTCCTCCTCTTCAACTCGGGCGTGCTCGGCGAGTGGGCAATCACAGACGTGACGACCATTATGCTCTCCTTCGGTATGGGTGCTTCGACGCAGGCGCTGTTCGCACGTGTCGGTGGCGGTATCTACACCAAGGCTGCGGACGTCGGTGCGGACCTTGTTGGTAAGGTCGAAGCGGGCATCCCCGAAGACGACGCACGTAACCCCGCAACCATCGCTGACAATGTTGGCGACAACGTCGGTGACGTCGCGGGTATGGGTGCGGACCTCTACGAGTCGTACTACGGCTCGATCCTCGCGACTATGGCGCTGGGCGCAGCAGCAGCAATGACCCTCGCGGACGGCGCTGATGCGAATACGCTCGGGCTCAAGCTCGCGGTTGCACCAATGGCGCTCGCGGGCCTCGGGATCTTCTGTTCGATCCTCGGTGTCTTTACCGTGAAGGCAAAGGAAAACGCATCCTTCGCGCAGCTCCTCAAGGGTCTGCACAAGGGTGTCTACGTCGCATCCGCACTCATCATCCTCGGTGCGTTCGGTTTGCTCTGGTTCATCTTCAACGACGTTGAAGGTGTCGCGAACTTCCCCGCATGGTGGGGGCTTGGTCTTTCCATCGTCTCGGGTCTGATCGCGGGTCTCGTGATTGCACACGCGACGGAGTACTACACCTCGTACGAGCATCCTCCGACCCGACGCATTGCTGAGCAGGCGCTTACGGGGCCCGCAACCGTCATCATCGCGGGTATCGCGGAAGGCATGAAGTCCACATGGGCGTCGCTGCTCACTGTTGTTGTTGCGATTATCCTCGCCTTCTCCTTCGCAGGCGGCGGTGACTCGTTCCTCATGGGTCTCTACGGCGTTGGTATCGCGGCGGTCGGGATGCTCTCGACTCTCGGTATCACCCTCGCGACCGACGCGTACGGTCCGATCGCGGACAACGCGGGCGGCAACGCGGAAATGACCGGTCAGCCCCCAATGGTGCGTGAGCGTACCGACATGCTCGACTCGCTCGGTAACACCACCGCGGCGACGGGTAAGGGCTTTGCGATCGGTTCGGCAGCACTCACCGCGATGGCGCTCTTCGCTGCGTACATCCAGATCGTGCAGACCCAGATCACCAGTCAGGCCGAAAACTACTTCGGAGATGGCAGCGCTTTCGTTGCTCCAGAACTCGCAGACAACGGTTACGCGGTTTACTCTGGGTACGGCCGTTTCGCGATCAGCACCAATGAAGTTGATGAAGATGGGAATGTTAATGTCGACGGCGGGATGACGATCGACGTGACCACTGCCGACGGCAAGCACTCCAATCGCATCAAGGACATTGAGAAGAACGAGATCTTCCCGATCGTCAGCGCTCATGACTCACGTTACGAGATCGAAGGTGATGGCTGGACTGCGACTCTCGCATCCTCCGAGAAGGGGAGCGTCGCCGACGTTCTTCAGTTCTACGACGTGACACTCGCAAACCCCAAGCTCCTCGGTGGCCTCTTCATCGGTGTGCTTCTCGCGTTCCTCTTCTGTGCGATGACCATGAACGCGGTCGGTCGTGCAGCGTACGCGATGATGGGCGAGTGCCGTCGTCAGTTCGGGTTCATCCGCGAAGCACTCCGTCGTGACGGCATGTCCGAGGAAGACCTTGCGAATCCTGATAACTGGCCGATGAAGGGTGTGGACCTCGATGGTCACCACTACCCCGATTACGCGAACTGTGTTGCGATCTCGACCTCGGGTGCACAGAAGGAAATGGTTGTGCCCTCGGTCCTCGCGATCCTCGTTCCGATCCTCGTCGGTCTGACCCTTTCGGTCCCCGGTGTTATGGGTCTGCTCGCGGGTGGTCTCGTCTCCGGCTTCGCCGTCGCGGTCTTCATGGCCAACGCGGGTGGTGCATGGGACAACGCCAAGAAGCTCCTCGAGTCGTACGGCAAGACCACCGCGTCCGACATGGTCGCGGGCACCGGCAACTCGACCAAGATTCCTGCAGCCGTCCGTGACGCGATCATGGCACGTGCACAGGAAGCGGTCGCAGCAGGTCGTGGCGACGAGATCGTCTACGGCAAGGGTTCGGAAGATCACAAGGCGACCGTCGTCGGTGATACCGTTGGTGACCCGTTCAAGGACACCTCGGGCCCTGCACTCAACATCCTGATCAAGCTCATCTCGATCGTCTCGGTCGTGTTCGCAGGGCTCATCGTCGCATACGGCGATATGCTCGGCGGCATCCTCGGGTTCTGATCCGGGTTAGATGTTCTGACATTCAACCGGCTTCGGGTTTTCCCGGAGCCGGTTTTTCATGCGCGAAGATGTTCCCCGCAACCGGTTCACACGCGATGCGGATCGGGTTAGGATCTGTTCGTACTGAAACGGAGATTGAATGATGACCCGAACGACACGATTCGCCCTGATGTTCCTGACGATCACGATGGTGCTCTTTCCCTCGCACGCACACGCGCAGCGGGCGTCTTTTGTGGATCAGGTCAATGAGCGTATTGATGAGCTCATGATGCTCGAGCCCGGTGCCGATCGCAAGGCGGTCGATCAGCGCTATGACGAGCTCGTGAGCTTGGCGAATACGGTGATCTCCCGCGCGGGTGTGCGCCAGGGCGACGGGATTGTCCGGTGCGAATCGGCGTTGGGGATCTTCGAGCTCATGTTCTACGCACGCCCGGATGATGTTGCGGGTGCCTTGGAGGCATTCCGATCACACCCCGCGTTCATGCAGGAACTCGGACTGCTCTTCACGCACGAGGATGACGGACGCGGCGTGCTCGCGCTCGCGATGCGGTTGATGGAGGAGCGTTCTGATCAGGTCGGTCAGTTCCCGGCGCTCGCCGCGGCGATGTGCGTCGTGCACGATATGCAACGCGGCGAAGAGTTCACGCGACGTGTCAATGAGCATAATCCTGTGAGTACGGACCCCGTCGCGATCTTTGATTACTTCACGAGCAACGCGCGTCAGATGACGATGAATCCCAGCACCCTCCCTGCGATCGCGCTGGTATATGTTGTGGATACAACGGAAACACCCGAGCAAATGACGTGGGCATTGAACCGGTACCGATCGAACCCGGCGATCAAGGATCGGTTCTTCGAGATCGAGTACGACTCGCTTCATTTCCAACAGAACAAGCCAAAGCGGGTCACGTCCGAGCCTGGCGAATACAACATCCAGAAGATCAACCAGTTCGGGGGCGTCTGCGCCGATCAAGCGTACTACGCGATGAGCGTCGCCAAAGCGTGCGGCGTCCCTTCCGCGTATGTCCGTGCACGCGGTGCGGACGTTTCGCACGCGTGGGTCGGGTTCGTAGAGAAACGAGGACGCCGGGCATCATGGAACTTCGACGCGGGTCGGTACGAGGCGTACCAGAACCTCCGCGGGAACATCCTCAACCCGCAATCGCGCGAGTGGATCTCAGACGGACGCGTGGGTGTGCTGGGCAACGCGATGGGCAGCACCAACGAGCAAGTGCTTGCATCGCTCGCGGCGGCGCACGCGATGTTGCGACTCAACGAGGGGATGTTTGAGCTCGATGACGAGATCGAGCTTGATGCGAAGGGCAATCTCCGCAAAGCACGCACGAACAGCGTCGATGATCGTCTCGATTTCCTCAAAGCGAACCTCAGCAAGTGCGCCGGTGTGCCCCGTGCGTGGGATCGTGTCGTTGAGCTGGCAAGCTCCGGGGAAATGGACGAGAAGCAGATGGACGTCTGGTCCCGCGCCGTCATGCAGCTCGCCGGTCGTCAGTATCAGGATTTCGCGTTCGATTTCCTGATTGAACTCATCTCAACCCAGGAAGATCCAGAGCGTCAGCATGAGATGCTCGAGTGGGCGTTCGGGCAGTTTCGGTCGCGTCCCGATCTCGCGTCCGCGGTTCGTTTCCAGCAGGGCGTAATGTGGGCTGAGCACGACAATCTCGAGTATGCGTGGATTGCGTACAACGACGTGGTTACCAAGTTCATCAACGATGGGCCGATGGTCGTCTCAGCGCTGGCGATGATGAATGAGATGCTGCAGGATCAGAACAAGGCGGATCAGATCATCCCGTACCTTGAGGATGCGGCGCGACGTGTGAAGCAGCCGGGCAATATGAGTTCGCAGTTCGCGCGACAATCGAATCACTACCGCATCAATGAGATGCTCGCGGACGCGTACGAAAAAGCGGGGCGTACTTCGGACGCGCAGCGCATCCGTACGAAGATCGGTTTGTAACTCGGATAAGGTCAGCGCAGAAAAAAGCTGCCTCCAGTGTTTGGAGGCAGCCGTAGGATGCTATTGCATCAGTCGTATTCGGGTTGCACCAACGGCAACACCGTCGAGCCGCCGCTCTTACGGGTGCAACCCCTTCATACAGTCATACTTGTTCACTGAATCACCTCCTTTTAGAAATGCCAGCCCAGCCGTCGCGGGGTATGACCCGCCGCCGGATTCTTTTTCCCCGTGCCGTCGCTCGGGGCTCAACGCTCGTCAACTCGCGTTGACGCTCGTCACGGTGCGTTTCGATGCATCAGTGCGTGGTTTTCACGCTCGTTCTCATCGCTCGCGTTCCCGCGATGGATTTATCATCGTCATTTTCGGGTGATTCGCAAGAGCAGATGCGTGATATCGCGATTTTCTGGGCGAAATCACGCGATTCATCCACATCGATCAAGCGCCGTGCGGTGTTACATCGGGCAATGGCGCCCCATCACGCACGAACCGGTTCAACCATTCGCGCACCTCGATGTGGAACGCATCGCGCTGTTCACGGATCCCATGATCCGCGCCCTCATAGATGATGAGACGGTGGGGGATCGAGTGCTCAAGCATCGCGCCGGACATGTTGAGTGCTTGGGTTGGTTGCACGCGCCAATCACTCCCGCCGTGCAGGATGAGGATCGGTGTTGTCTTTGGGAGCTCGTCCACACGTGCGATCGCGGATCGTTGATCGATGGATTCGTCCTTGTGTTGTTCATACTCCGGCACAAGCTCGGCGAGAACGTGCTTTTCCATTTCTGGTCTATCCTGGATGACTTGTCGCAAATCGCTCAGTGCACCCGATGCGATTGCGGCAACGATCCGATCGGTCTGCATGAGCGCAAGGTACGTCATCATCCCGCCGCGGGAGTGACCCCACATGCCGATGCGTTCATGATCAGCGAACTGGAGTTGATCGAACACGCGAAGCCCATTGACAACGTCGTGCACGTCCGCCCCGCCGAACTCTTCCTCGCCTTCCGAACCTTCTGATCCGCGATAGTTAGACGCGAAGAAGACGTATCCCCACTCCGCGATCATGGTGCCCATCCCGATCGCGCGTTCTTGCGTCATCGCACCAAAGTCCCGGTTTCCGCCCCGGTTGAACATGAGACAGGGTAAGGATGCGTCTTCGTGCATCGCAGACTTGGGATAGGCGAGGTACCCCAAAATTCGCAATCCATCGGACTCGTAGATGACGCGTTCGACGATCGCGTCTGCTCTATCGGAGATCGTGGAGCGTTCGAGGATATCGCCGTCTGCTGCGCGTAATGGTGTACAGAACCAGGTCGCAACGAACAGGACGATCAGAACAAGCGCATTGATTCTCATAGTCCTGAGAATGTACCAGATCACCCCAACATGGCAACCGGGATGAATCGAGTTACGGCTGGAGTCGCGTCGAGCACCAGACTCCTGCGTCGTACGCGTTGTCGCCTCGCTCGATCGATTCGTTCCGGGTTAAAACCCGTTCCCATCGTGCGCGATCGTGGATGCGTCCGCCGCCGCCGTTCCAGAGCTCGACGGATTGAGCGTGGATGCGGAACCCGCCCCAGTGGGGGGGACGGGGAATCTCGACTTCGCGTTCCCCCATCAGGTCGGCGGGGGAGAGGTTGAGGGTGTCCATCACCTCGGTGACCTTTTCGAGGAGGGCTTCGCGTGATTCGATCGGCTGGGACTGATCGCTGACCCATGCTCCGAGTCGCGATTCGAGGCGACGCGACACGAAGTACGCGTTGGACTCTTCCTCCGTCGCGTGCGTGATCGGCCCGCGGATCCGGACTTGACGCTCGTCGTCGTCCCAATGGAAGACGACGCTCGCGAACGGGGTCTGTTCGATCTGTTTACCCTTGGCGCCGTTGTAGTTCGTATAAAACACGATGTTCCCCGCCTGGGGTTCGATCTTCTTGCACAGCACGATCCGCGAATCCGGGTACCCGTCCGGGTGGAGGGTGCTCAGGGTCATCGCGTTCGTATTGGGTGTCTTGCGTTCATCCCACGCTTTGTCGAACCACGACTTGAAGATGGGAAAGGGAGACTCTGGGAGGGTCTCTGGGAGACCACCCTCGGCGTCGTAGAACTCTGCACCAACGGATTCTGTGGACATGTGTAAGGGTATCCTCCACAATCAACTCGGATCGGATCATCTGAATGCGGTTTCGTCCAGAGCAACCTGTCGGTTGCGCATTCTCTCCCGAAATCACTCAGGTTTGGGCGTACAATCTCTCCTGTGTCTGATTCCACGATGTTCGAACCCAAACCCGGCAAACGCCGAGGCGATCAACGCCCCAAGACCCTCGATATGGGTCGGTTGTTCGATCGGACCCCGCCGCACCATATCGACGCGGAGCGGTCCCTCATCGGGTCCATCCTCCTTGATCCGGCTGTCCTCAACGATGTCGTCGAACTCATTCCCAATGGGGAGATGTTCTATCAGGAATCGCACGGGACGATCTACCAGACCCTCGTAGAAACCTATGAAGCCCACCAGACGGGCGATCTTGTCCAGTTGACCGAATCGCTGCGTGCGAAGGGGGTGTTCGATCAGGTCGGCGGGGCGTCCTACCTGATGGAACTCGCGGAGGCCGTCCCGAGTGCCGCCAACGCGGTGTACTACGCCAAACGGATCTCCGATAGTGCCCGGCTCCGCAAACTCATCGACGCAGCGGGTCAAATCCTGTATGACGCGTACAACCAAGGCGGCGGTGGGGTCGATGCTGCGAAGGGTGTCATCGATCTCGCGGAGAAGCGGATCTTCGATATCGCATCCGAGGACGTGAACGCGGAACCTGAGACCCTTCGTGAGCTGCTGCTCGCGGAGATGGAGCGGATCGAGCAGGCAGACGGCAAAACGGTTTCCGGAGTCTCGACAGGGTTCCGTGATCTCGATGACATGATGTCGGGGTTGCAGCCGGAAGAAATGGTGATCCTCGCAGCGCGTCCGTCGATGGGGAAGACGGCGATCGCGTTGAATATCGCGGAACAGATCGCGTTCGGTGGCGCGACGCCTTGGTCGCCACGCCCAATCAACAACCCCGTCGCGGTGGGGGTATTCTCGTTGGAAATGGCGCGAGGATCACTTGTTCAGCGCTTGCTCTCCGCGCGTTCGGGTGTCGATTCGAGTCAGCTCCGAACGGGGAGTGTGAGCGACGCGGAATGGGACAAGCTCCAACGCGCCAGCTCAGAACTCGCGGATGCGCCGATCTATATCGACGACACGCCGGGCATGACGGTCTTAACGATGCGTGCAAAGGCACGACGCATGAAGCAACGCCACAATATCGGTTGCATCGTGATCGACTATTTGCAGCTATTGTCATCCCCGAGCAGTGCGCGTGAGTCACGTCAGGCCGAGGTCGGCGAGATCTCCCGATCCGTCAAGGCGCTTGCGCGTGAACTCAAGGTCCCCGTGATCTGTCTTGCCCAGCTCAATCGTGGTGCGGAACAGCGCGAGGGCAATCGTCCCAAGATGTCCGATCTGCGTGAATCGGGCTCGATCGAGCAGGACGCGGACGTAGTGATGCTCTTGCATCGCGAAGCGTACTACCACCGCGGCGAGCCCACATGGGACCCCACGAACCCCGAGTTCGATGAGGACAACCGCGACAAGCTCAACCTCACGGAACTCATCATCGCGAAACAACGAAACGGCCCAACCGGGACGGTCAAACTCACATGGGATTCCGGGACGGTTCGATTCAAGACCCACGACGGGATGCACACCGGCGGGTCCTACGGGTTCGCGAAAGAGATGGAAGGCGGATCGTACGGGTTCGACGGCCCCGACTCCGACCCCGCCCCCGCGTCGGGTGGTCCAGACTTTGGTGATCCGCCCCCGGTGCCCAAGCACACCTTCTCTCCGGGGAAGAAGACCGGACCCGAAGCGGATTTTCGCGACGGTTCGGGGAACGACGTGAACTTCGATGATGAAGAGCTCCCGCCGTTCTAATCGGTTCAGGCGAAGCCGTACCTCGTGTTGACTTCACGTTGCATCTGTGCTTGGCGGACATGGTGCTTGTAGCTCGCCCGCTCAGCCATGCCGGGGATCAGGAACAGATCAACGATCTGCCCGATGAAGAAGAGCCCGCCGGTAAACAGCCACAAGAGCCCGGTGATCCACTTCCCGTTGTAGAAACGGTGGATCCCGCAGAACCCGATGAGTCCAAAGAGCCAGAGCAGGTAGGATGTGCCGGTTGATCGCATGGTGTGTGCCTCCGGCTTATTCTTCGGATTTCGCTCGTTTCCGTTTCTCGTAGAGTGTGCCAACCCAAAACAAACCGGCTATCGACAGCACCTGAAATGTAGCTATCGCGGAGACCACCCAGGGCATGTGTGGTGGGAGGGGGTCGTCGGGTAGGAGGTAAGAAAACCATCCGCACATAAACGGCCCAGATAGGATCGCGATGATGAACGCAAGACTGAGTATGCTCCTCCGAATCGGGGTAAGTTCCATTCGCGATCTCTGACGTGCGATTGACCACGCTTGGTTGTTCTGAGGGATGACCGCTTTGTCGCCGCTTTGCATTGTAATGAGGTACCAAGTGAAGCCAGGTTTGAAGCGTTGAACCTCATGCCAAGGATGATGTGTTCGCGTCGAATCTTCGCTTAGAGCGTTGATTCCGTTCTGGTCAATCGAGACGATCTTTTTAGACCGGCGAAAGACCATGTAAGATCGCCACACACGCCACTGAATCACTGCTGCAGTGAGCACGAGAAGAAAGCCCCCAATGACGATCGCGTGCTGATATCGCACGCCTGATTCATTTAGGGGAACTGTTCGATACCCGTGGATCATCCCCGTGAGAGCGATGAGCGGCAACAGCACGGTATATGTAAGAAGAAACAAGAAGATTGAACGCAGATTTCGTTTATACGTGTTGGGATCGACGCCGAGTGCATACGAGTTCTCTGAGTTGTGAAGGTATAACTGTTGGAGCGACGTCAGGTCTTTCTTCGATGCGCGATCGTATCGAAGCAACAGCATTGCATTCTTCACCCGGATGGGGCTTCCGTTGTGGTCATAGCAAACGAGATACTGTCCCCTGATGCCGACAAGGTGCCAAGGCACAAAGTCAGTTGTGCACTCTGGATGAGCGAAGTGCACGCCTTGCTCATCGAAGCGTGCGTCCAGATAGATTGGCCACCAAGGCAATCTCATACCGGATTATTGGGCAATCAACCCGCCGGGTTTAATCCCCAAAGCACGTATACACACTCCGCCCTGCGGCGATCAGTGGGTGATCTGTCGGGACGAGGCGTTGCTTGTTCGCAGCGCTCTGGATATCGACGTCGCCGAGTTCGCCGCCTTGCATGACGACGAGCCGGTTCTCTTTGCCCATCTTGAGCAGCTCCATCGCGTGGTGCCCGAACTGGGTCGCGAGGACACGATCGCCTGCAACGGGGGTGCCGCCGCGCTGGGTGTGCCCGAGGACGACATAGCGCGATTCGATCTCGGTACGCTGCTCGATCTGGTCCGCGAGCCATTTGGCAATCCCGCCCAAGCGGATCGCTTCGGGGGAGTTCTCAATGACACGATCGACGATCTGCTCGCCGTCTTTGGGTTTCGCGCCTTCCGCAGCTGCGATGATCGTGAAACGTTTTCCGCGTTGGGATCGTTTGATGCATTGCTCGCAGATGACGTCAAGGTCGAACTCAATCTCGGGGATCAGGATGACATCCGCGCCCGACGCGAGACCCGCGTGGAGGGTGATCCACCCTGCGTTGCGTCCCATGATCTCGACGACCATGACGCGATGGTGCGACGCCGCGGTGGAGTGGACTCGATCGAGCGCCTCAGTCGCGACATGGACAGCTGACTGAAACCCAAAGGTGATGTCCGTCCCGTGCAGGTCGTTGTCGATGGTCTTGGGCACCCCGATGCAGTTGATCCCCGCGGCGGCGTACGGCTCGGCGACGGACATAGTCCCGTCCCCGCCGATGACGATCAGCGCCTCGATCTTGCGGATCTTCAGGTGCGTGATGCACACATCTGTCAGATCGCGGAAGATCGTGTTCCCCTCATCGTCCGTCCCCATGGGGTACCGACGCGGGTCGGACTTGTTGTTGGACCCGAGAATCGTCCCCCCCATCGTGAGGATATTGGAGACATCGTCGATATGGAGTTGCTTGATCCGATCCTCGATTAAACCAAGGAATCCATCCTCGATCCCGAAGACCTCGATACCGTTGTTGATCGCGTCTTTGACGACGGCACGGATAACCGCGTTGAGACCTGGGCAGTCCCCGCCGCCCGTGAGGACGCCGATTCGTTTGATATTGGAGACGGGTACGCGATCGTTGATTGTGGCCATGGTTGAAATGCTATCGGCTCTTGGCGCGTTATGCCTTGTGGATTGTCTCTTTATACGTATGAAGATGCGTATTTCCTCTTGAGTTCTCGCCCATCATCAGCAGCCATACCTCCCGATTCCGGTACCATATAAGCGTTCATGGATGAGCACATACCCCAACCCGCTGACCCCAGCCAGATCCCCGCCGTCGCGGCGTCTGAGCGGTTCGATCCGCACCTCTATCTCCACCCCCAGACCCTCTCGCGTCTGTCCACGATGGAGCTGCGTGCGAAGATGATCGTCGAGGGCGTGATGGCCGGTCAGCACCGATCGCCGTATACAGGGGTGTCCGTCGAGTTTGCCCAGCACCGCCCTTACGTCGCGGGCGACGACATCCGCCATCTCGATTGGAAGGTCTACGCCCGCACCGACAAGCTCCAGGTCAAGCAGTACCAGCAGGAGACCACCCTCGATCTTGTCCTGCTCGTCGACTCGTCCGGGTCGATGCGGTTCGGGTCGCGCCTGTTCTCCGATGCATCCGGGTCCGCACGCAACATCGCGCCCGATGGGCGACCCAACTGGTCCAAGTTCGATCACGCGACCGCGACCGCCGCCGCGATGGCGTACATCACCATCAATCAGGGCGATCGGGTCGGGCTCGCGGTGTATGCTGACGAGTTGCGGGCGATGGTCGAGCGGTCCGCACGCAAGTCGAGCTGGAAGCAAATCGTCGATGCGCTCGCAACGCACCCGATCGATCGCGAGACAGACATCGTCCGCGTGATCGATCAGATTCTCGCGAAAATCTCCAACAAGTGCCTGATCGTGATCGTGTCGGACTTCTTCGAGGACCCCGAGCACATCCGATCTGCGTTCGCCAAGGTCAAGCATCGCGGGCACGACCTGATCGCGCTGCAGGTGCTCGACAAGGCGGAGCTCAGTTTCGAGTTCGATGACCCCGCCGCGTTCGAGGGGCTTGAGTCCGAACCAACGATCCGAATCGACCCACGCGCACTCCGCAAGGCGTACCTCGAGTCAATCAACAACCACATCGATCTGGTCTCGCACCACGCTCGATCGTTCGGGTTCGATCACAAGGTGGTCTCTACGCACAAATGGCTCGGCCCGACCCTCGCGAAGTTCGTCGCGCGACGCAACGCAGCGTCAACACTGAGGGGGTCGTGATCGATGCCCTTCACGTTTCTCCATCCGTTGCTCTTCGCGATCGGTGCGGGGTGTATCTCGATCCCGATCATCATCCACCTGCTCAAACGCAGACGCCGGGTGATCACATGGGGCGCGATGCGGTTCCTCGAGGAAGCCTATCGCAAACGCCGACGGATCATCACTCTTGAGCAACTCCTCCTCCTCACCTTACGTTGCCTACTCGTGCTGTTCATCGCGCTCGGCGTCGGGTCGATCGTATTCGGTCAAGGTGGGGGTGTGCGTGTCCCGAAGACTTTGGTCGTCGTCCTCGACGACTCGATCGGTTCCGCACGCATCGCGGACAACAAGCAAATCATCGAACGCAACAAACAGCACGCGATCGAGCAGATCGATGGACTCGACCCGATGCTCGGCGATCGGGTCGCGCTCATCTCCGCGTCCAGACCCGCACGCGCGATTGTCCTCCCCGCGAGCGATGATCTCGGGTCGGTCCGCGCACTGATCGAGCAGACCCCACCCACGGACGCAGCGCTCGATCTCGACGGCGTGCTCAAAGTCCTCTCGCAGATCGAACGCGATCCAGATAAGGACACCAACACGGACCTGCTCATCGCATCCGACGCGCGTTCATTTGAGCACGCGATCGAAGAGATTGTGACGGAGGCCACGTCTTCTTCGTTCGACACGCTCGTGCTTCCTGAACCGGACTCGACGCGTACGACAAACGTCGGGATACGCAGCGCGATCCTAACACGCAAGCTCGTCATCCGCGATGGGATCTCACTCCCTGAATCGGTTGATGTCCAACTCGTTCGCTCGGGCACCCTCGATTCAGATCAATCGACACAGGTCCGGGTCATGGATCATCGTGGAACATCTCTCGGTTCGGGAACGTACACCTGGCGTGCCGGTGAACGTGAAGCCTCGGTGCCCATCGCGCTGCAGACGCAAGGGCTTCAGATCGCTGCGGCATCGAGCGCGTTGATGCGTGTCGAACTCAACGACGACGCGAACCTACGCGACAACAGCGCTTCCATCGCGATTCCGGTGCGAAACTCCCTGAGGGTCGCTGTCATCGATCGCCCACGCGATCGCGCGATCGGGGCGCAGTCGGAGATCGCACCATCTCGATGGGTTCGCGCAGCACTCGCCCCACGAGATGATCTGGGCGTTCAGATCACGAGCATCGACGCGTCGCAAGCATCCGCGCGTCTTGTGCCTGGGCTCGATGCGATCTTTGTGCTCACGCCGGATCTGCTCAACGACGCATCATGGGATCGCATCGAGCGACTCAACGAGCAAGGGGTCATGGTCATCGTGACACCCGCGTCAGAGGGGGAATCGCTCGGGTGGTTCGATCGGATCCGCGCGATGCACCCTGATTCATTCGGGACGCTCTTGCAGTTCGTGGACCATGATCCTGCGATCGGGATCGAACCCGATCTGCAACGCTCGAGCGTGTTGTCCGGCATATCAAGCGATTTCGAATCCCTCGCGTCGGCGATCACGGTTCAACGATTCCTGCAAATCTCCACATCTGAGAATGCACTCGCAGCGTTCAGCGACGGATCGCCGCTCGCAGTGCAGATCCCATCCTCAAACAACGGAGGAATGTTCGTCGTGTTCTCCATCCCGTTCGATCTGCGTTGGACCGATCTACCCGCACGCCCCATGTTCGTTGCGATGATGCAGGAACTCGTCCGTCAAGGCGTCGGGCTCGGGGAATCTCGCAACCCTATCGTCGCGGGCACCCCTATACGCACAGCCAACGAGGTCGCGGGGATGCGGGTCATCGATGAAGAGCACACGTCCCGTCCGAGCGGTGCGGATCTCGCGACGAACCAGTACGCCGGCGCGATCGCGATGCGAGATGCCCAAGGCGCAACGCGAGCCGTCCAGGTCGTGCACCCAGATGCGATGGGGGCGCTCGCAGACCCGGTCGATCGGGCACGGGTCGAAGAACAACTCGCTCGATTCATCGATGCGGACACAGCATCATGGATCGGTGATGCGTCATCGAGCGAACAACAACCAGCATCTTCCGCTGGGGCGAGCGGTGCGGGACATCGACTCGCATTATGGATGCTCATGTGCGCGTTGATCATCGCGATTATCGAGTTCATCCTCGCTCGGGTGTTTACATCCCGATTGATCGCGAGTGAACGTGCGATGGGCGCTGAGGGAAGAGGGGTTCGAGCATGAACGAACTGCTCAATGTCCTCTTTGGTCTTGGCGATTCACAAAGTAACGGGTCACTCGGGTTCGGTTCTCCCGATGCGCAGCCCGGCTTTGTGCATCCCCTCCCCGCATGGGTGATTGTCCTTGTCTTGATCGCGCTGCTCGTGATCTCGATCTGGTCCTATCGAGCAATCCCCGGACGCAAGAGCATGCGTGCAGCCCTCGCGCTCGCACGCGGGTGCGCACTCGGAGTGCTCTTCCTCATGGCCCTTGGTCCACGCATCGAGCAGACAATCATCGAAACCGAACCCGATTGGGTTGTGGTGCTTCTTGATCGTTCCGGATCACTCGAGATCCCCGATACCGATGTGCCCGGGCAAACGCGCGACGGTCAATTGCGCACCATGCTCGCGGATGCATCCGAACAGTGGACACAACTCGCGGAAGACAAGCAAATCCTTTGGTTGGCCTTCGACGACCAACTTCACGCGATTGATTCCGACAACGATCAGCCGTTGCCGGTGTCACTCGATGAACCGGACGGGCAAGGAACTGATATCGACACCGCGATTCGTGGTGCGTTGAGGCAGGTCGCTGCGCGTCCGATCTCTGCGATCGTGCTCGTGTCGGATGGGCGCTCGACACGAGCCGTGGATCCTGAACTGCTCGAATCACTCGCGGATCGGCAGATTCCGATCCTGAGTGTTCCGCTCGGGAGTTCCGATCCCATCCGTGATGTCGCCATCGATCGGATCGATCACCCCGACGCGGTGTTCAACAAGGACCTCGCGCCGATCCGGGTGCACCTGAGCGCCCGTGGGATCGACGCAGACGGGCTGGATCGCAACCCGCTGATGATCGAGCTCGTCGATCACGCACGAGATGAGGTCCTGGAACGAATCCCCGTCTCGCCGGAGCATCTGGGTATCGGTGTTGATCAGGTGCTCCCGATGACTCTGATGCACAAACCGGAAGGTGAAGGCGGGCGCCGCCTCGACATCCGCGTCGTCTCTGATCGATCTATCGACGATTTAAACCCCGAGAACAATCGCCAATCGATCGACATGCGTGTCGTCGAGCGTCCGCTGCGTGTACTCTATGTGGACGGCTACCCGCGCTGGGAGCACCGATACCTCAAGTTCATGCTGCTCCGCGAGCCCTCGATCGTGAGCTCATCGATGCTCCTCTCTGCGACGCGACGGTATGTTCAGGAGGGCGACGAGCTCATCGCTCGCATCCCGACGACCCTCGAGGAGTGGGAGCCCTTCGATGTGATTGTGCTCGGCGATGTCCGTCCGGAACTCTTTTCCGATCAACAACTCGAGACCCTCCGCGATCACATCCTGACGCGTGGCGCGGGGTTGCTCTGGATCGCAGGCCCGAGCTCTGTCCCGGACGCATACCTCAGTTCCCCGTTGTCCGTACTGTTGCCCATGCGATCAGACGCGGGCGGATCACAATCTGTCACCACGACATGGGACGGGGATGTGACAATGCTCGCGACAGATGAAGCAACCCGGCTTGGTGTGCTCCGCCTGAGCGACAACGGCGAGGGGTGGCTCGATCGGTTGAGCGACGCGGACACCGGGTGGTCCAAGCTCAGGTGGGCGCAGGCGCTCGACGAAACGAGCTTCAAACCCGGCGTGAGCATCCTCGCGAATGCGCAATCGACCGACACCCTGAGCACCGCACCCATCGTCACCATGATGCGTTACGGCGCGGGCGTGAGCGCCTACGTCGGGACGGACGAGATCTGGCGCTGGCGTTACGGTCGCGGCGAAGACCTCCCCGAACGATTCTGGGTCCCCCTCGTCCGTGCCCTGGGACGAGGCACGGTTGCACGCCGAGCGGCGCCCGCGGAACTCATCCTCACCCCCTCCGAGCCCGCAACGGGTCAGGCAACGCAGGTCACCCTCCGCGTCTTCGATCAACAACGCATCGACGCGTTCCCCGAACGGGTCCAGGTGCGGATCAGCTCACTCGCGGATCGTGCGGAACCCGAGCAGATCGAGCTCATCGGTACAGGTGATACTCGCACAGGCGTCTGGATCCCCCAACGATCCGGATCGTTCGAGATTCGCCCCGTCGGTCTCGATGAAGAGATGGTCGCTGTTGTCTCGCGTTCGCGTGTGTTTGAACGTGCGGACGAGACGCGGATACTCGATACGGATCATGGGTTGCTTGCGATGATCGCGGACCAAACCCAAGGCAGCGTCGTACAGCCGGCGTCGTTCGGCTCGATCCCGGACGGTCTGCCCAATCGCGCACGCACGATCGTCTCTCCTCCCCGCCGGGCGTCGTTATGGGATCGCCCCATCGTGCTGATCGTACTGATCTCGTTGCTGACGTTTGAATGGATCGGAAGGAGGTCGTTGCGTCTCGCCTAATCGCCAGCGCTATTCAACATGCCACCTAACCCATCCAACCCGAACCCGATGCGCCGGCTGCGCAGACGATTACGCACGATCGCGTCGCGTATCCGTTTGCTGCTACTCATGCGCGCAATCCTCACGATTGTCGCAGTGATGTTCCTTGCGATCATCATGCTCGCGGGGGCGGATTATCTGCTGCGTTTGCCGATCAACGTGCGGATTGTGGTGCTCGTATTGCTCGGTGGATTCCTGATCTATCTGTTGGTCCGGCACATGGTGCCCGCGTGGAAGACACGCCTCAACGAAACAGACGTCGCATTGCTCGTTGAGAAGCACGACCCCGCAGCACGCGGGTTGCTCGCGCCGGTGATCGATCTCGAACTCGTAAAAGCGGATTCAGGTGAGTTCGAGCATCGGCTGCGTGACGCTGCGATCCGGACCGCGACCCAGAGGCTTGAGCAGTTCACCTTCCCACGCATCCTGAACTTGCGCGTCATGACCCGCCCTGTCGGCGCCATGATCGCAATCATGATCACGCTGGTTCTGATTGGTGCGTTGAACCCCACACTCATTCGCGTCGGTGCGCAGCGGGTCTTGACCCCTTGGGATGATGCCCGTTGGCCCGTCCGCTTTGCGATCTGGGATGTCACGCCCGCAGCACCTCGCGCAGTTGATGTGCCCGTCTCGCTCCGCGCTTTGGTTGGGAACGAATCGAGTGATCTGCAAAGCCCCGCACGCGTGCTCGTGAGTTGGCGGGTCCTCGACGAAGACAATACACCTATCGGTGATTGGACTCGCACCCTCTTGATGCCCCAGCGCCGACGCGATGCAGAACGGGGCATCCCGATCTACGAGCAACTCATCGATCCACGCGATCGTGCCACGCGTCGCCCCGATGATCAACGATTCACGCTCGAATACCGGATCAACACGCGTGATGATCGAACCGAGACCAGACGCCTCACGCTCGTCAGGCCACCCAAACTCATCGAGACCGAGATCGATCTCCAACTCCCGGCCTACGCACTCCCGATCGCAGATACGGACGTGGTGCAATCCGGTTCGCAGACCCGATCGACAAGCGAGAACCGGATCGCACCGGTGCTCGAAGGGACCCGAGTCCGGACTCGATGGGTGTTCTCGAAACCCATCGCGGACGACGACACCCCTCCAGAATGGATCGAACGCGTCTTGCAAAGTGCGCAGGTCGAGTCGTACACCCGCCCGGATGAGCAGAGTCTTGAGCTTGAAATCATTGCGAGAGACCCAATCCTGATCGAGCCGAGTATCCTCGACCGCACGGGCGTTCCCGTGCGTGAACCGATCTCACTCGCGATCGATGTAATCCAGGACCTTGTGCCGAGCATCCAACTGATCGACCCTGCGCGTGATGAGAACCTGACACCCAACGCGACGATCCCCATCCGCGCCCAACAGCGTGATGATCTCGGGTTGTTGCGTGCGGGTCTTTGGGCGCAGCGAGCAACCCCGCCGAGTGGCTCGTCTGGCGCACCAGCGGAACCGGTAGGGGGCCCGATACAGATCAAAGAAACGACGCTCGACATGCAGCTTGTGTCGGAGTTGGACGCCGAGCTTGCGTTGGGGACGATGGATGTAACGCCTGGCGACGAGATCCGGATCTGGGCGGACGCGTGGGATCTACGTGCGCAAGATGATCGCCCATCGCTCGGGTACGCTCGCTCGGGTGAGCGGGTCATCCGCATCGTTTCCGAGGAAGAACTCATTGAGCAGGTCCGCCGCTCGCTTGATCCGATCCGCAGCAACCTCCGCTCGCTCGACGAGCGACAGGGACAGGTACAGGATCTACTCCGCGATGGAAGCCAGCGAACCGCCGACGAGCAACGATCACTGAGTGAGCGATTGCGTGCAAACGAGAACGCACTCAATCAACTCGCGGACACCGTGAATCGAAACGCGATCAAGGATGATGGGCTCCGTCAGACGATCGAGGATGCCGCGAGCGTGATCAAGGAAGCCGCCCGTCAGAGCGAACGCGCGGACGATCAGATCCGCCGCGGAGAGGACGACAACGCAAGCGAGAGTCAGAGGCAGGTACGGAACCGGTTGGGTGAGCTCCTCTCGATGCTCGATCAGGGGCAAGATTCCTGGCTCGCACTCCGCAATGTCCAGCAACTCCGCGCCGATCTCGAATCGATCCGCGAACAAACACAAGAACTCGCGCAACGTACAGCCGGACAATCGCTCGAAGAGATGAGCTCAGAGGATCGTGCAGCTCTTGAGCAGATCCTGGAACGACAGATGGAGAACGCGGAGGACGCACGCAGCGCCATCAACGAGCTCGATCAACGGGCCGAGGAACTTCAAGAGAACGACCCGACTCAGGCAGAGGCGCTGAGGAAGGCAGCTGAGCAGGCACGCGCTGCTCAACTCGAGCAGAAACTCCGCGAAGCGGGCGCACAGATCGAACAGAACCAGACGAGCACCGCGACCCAGACCCAGGAGGAAGTCCTGGAAGAGCTCGAAGAGCTGCTCGAGGAACTTGAGAACACGATCCAGAATCGGGACAATGCGCTCCGCCGAGAACTCGCGTCGATCATGGATTCGCTCAAACAGCTCATCGACGCACAGGAACGCGAGATCGTCCGACTCGACTCGATGATCCTCGACAACGATTTCAGTGGGATGGATCAGCGTCTGATCGCGCTCGTCCGCAACACCCTGAGCGTCCGCGACGAGGCGCTCGGCGCATTCCCTGAGACCCGATCAATCGCGGACCACATCACACGCGCTGGCAACGCGCAGAGCGGTGCGATCAACGCGTTGCGCGCGAATCCGGTTGCCCCTGATCAGGCGCAGGCGGGTCAGAACGCAGCCCTCAACCATCTCCGCAACGCGCTCGAAGAAGCCCAGAAACTCGACGACCAAGCAGCCCAGCGCCAGATGCAACGCGCCCGTGACGAACTTCGTCAGGCCTACGAGCAGGCACTCGAAACCCAGACCCGGATTAACGAGGAAACAAACGCGCTGGGTGACGAGAACCTCTCGCGTCGTGAACGCTCGCAGGCACGGACGCTCGCGTCCGAACAACAATCGCTCCGGGATCAACTCGATCAGATGCTCGAAGAGCACGAGGGGTTGACTGAAGCGCCGATATTCACCCTCGCGCACGATCAGCTTGATCGACTGATGTCACAGAGCACCGACGGGTTGAACGAACGCCGCATCGCGCCATCAACCAACGCTTCGCAACGACAGGCTATGAGCGTGCTTGCATCGCTCGTGGATGTTCTCAACGAGCAACAACAGCAACAGGAAGACTTCGAAGACGGTCAATCCCAAGGACAGCAAGGCAGCGGCGGACAGCAAGCGGGTGCCGAGGAACCCCTCATCCCACCCGTTGCCCAGCTCAAACTCCTGCGCTCGATGCAACAACTCGTGATGGATCAGACCAGGGCGATCTCGGAAGCCCAAGATCCTGATCCATCCCAGATGGAATCCGTCGGGCAACTCCAAAAGCAGCTCTACGAACAGGGCGCCGCCTTGATCGAATCGATGAACCCAACCCCCGCCGAGCCGGTTTCACCCATGGAGGATGGAGATTCGGGGAACTCTGACCCGATTGAACCGGTAGAGTCTAATGTCCCATGAGTGTTCACACCCGCTCCATCCCGGTTTGCCTCGCGTTGGGAATCATCGCCGCGAGGGCGCTGTCTCAACCCGAGAAAACTTCCCCAACATCAGATCCGCTCCCCTCGCTCGATGAGTTGCTCGGGCTCGAAGAGCAATCCCCAAGCACTGATCCAAACGACGACGCGCTCAATGAGATCCTCTCTCCAAGGGAAGCAGGAGAAGCACTCGGCGACGCTGTAAATCTGATGGATCGCGTCGCCCAACGCATGGAACGCGACGGGGATCTCTCCATCGCGACCCAACGAATCCAGGAGGACATCCTCCGCAAGCTCGATCAGGTCATCGAGTCCGCACAAAACAACCAACAACAAGGGGGAGGCGGTTCTTCAAGTTCTCAATCATCCTCCTCGAGCAACCAACAACAACCCAATCAGCAGCAACAGCAAGGCGAAGGGCAGCAGCAGGGATCACCCGGAAACGAGTCTGGACAGGAGTCCATGCCCGGCGGATCATCAACCGCAAGCCCAGGCGACGCGCTCGCGCCCGACGGCGTCTCCTGGGGCGCCCTTCCACAGCGCGTGCGTGATGCACTCTCACAAGGGTTCTCAGACAAGTACTCCGAACTCTACCGTTCGTTGACGGAAGAGTACTATCGCGCACTAGCGGAGGATGAGAACCCATGATCCGCACTGCGTCCATCTCGATGGCGCTGTGTGCGTCCATGTGTCTGGCGCAGCCCAGTGATGTTGGTGGGGGGGCACAGAACAATCCGCTCGATCAAGAGATTACAGCAGAACTCGATGCAGCGGTCAGCTCCGGGATCGCGTACCTCGCCCAGACACAACAACCCGACGGCGCATGGGAATCCGGACGGTACGGTAAGAACGTTGCGATCACCTCGCTCGCGTGCCTCGCGCTCATGAGCGATGGGCACATGCCCGGACGCGGTGAACTCGGCGACGTCGTCGATCGCGGTGTCGATTTCATCCTCAGCGCATCCAAAGAATCCGGACTCATTACGTCCGAAGCAAACAATGGACCCATGTACGGGCACGGGTTCGCAACGCTCTTCCTCGGCGAGGTTTACGGCATGACTCCCGGAGGCGATAACCCGCGTGCGGATCGCGTGCATGAGGCGCTCGTCAAAGCCGTGCGTCTGATCGAGCAGACCCAGAACGAAGAGGGCGGGTGGCGTTACAACCCCGTTCCGTATGACGCGGACGTCTCCGTGACGATCTGCCAAATCATGGCGTTGCGGAGCGCACGCAATGCGGGGATCGAAGTGAACTCGGGCGTGATCGACCGAGCGGTAGAGTATGTCCGATTATGCCAGAACGCGGATGGCGGGTTCAAGTACCAACTCGGATCGGGCAACAGCGCCTGGCCGAGAACCGCAGCCGGAGTCGCATCCCTGTTCTACGCAGGGATCTATGAAGACGACGCGATCGACAAAGGGCTCGGGTATCTCGAAACCAACGCACTCCCGGGCAAGTCGAGTCCCTCGCGTTCCCATTACTACTATGGGCAGTACTACGCTGTCCAATCCATGTACCTCGCGGGTGGGCGTTACTGGCAAACCTGGTGGCCGGCGGTGCGTGCGGAACTGATCGCTACACAGAATGATGATGGCTCATGGGACGATCGATCCGTCGGCCCACCCTACGGCACCGCGATGGCGCTCATCGTGCTCCAGATGCCCAAACGCTACCTCCCGATCTTCCAGAAATGAAACAACACACCCCGCTCATCCCTATCTTGCTCATCGCACTCGCGGGCTCGATATCACACGCGCAATCGATTAAGGGCGGGTGGACGATCTGCACACGCGATCTTCAACTCCGTGAGACCTTGATTGAACGAGCAAACGAGCGCGAACTGACGTTGATCAACGCGTACGGAATACGCTCCGTTCTTTCGATGGATCAGGTACTCTTCATCGTCAAATCGGAAGGTGAGGCGGGATTGGTTTCTTCCGATGAACTCGTCGGTGCGCCATTACCCGAGCCGAGCCCGGTGCGACTCATCTCACTCGTCGATGGGCAGACGATCCGTGGGAGTGTGATGTCGCCGAAGATCGAAGAGTATCTCGCAATCACCATGATGGCGGGGACAACAGTCCACGGCGATGCCCACATCCCCCTCGAACACATCCTCAGGATCAGGGATCAACACCCATCGCGAAACTTGGATCAGCGCGAGATCCTGGATGATCTCGTCGTCCTGAGGAACGGCGATCGCCTGTCCGGGTTCATCGAATCACTCGGATCCCAAGTGCAGATCGCGCTCGATGATTCGGTGATCGATGTCGACATAAACCGGATTGACCACCTGTACGTTGCGAACGACGCCGAATCCGTGCCCGGCATCTACCTTCGATTTGCAGATGAAGAGGTCCTCCGCGCGATCGGGTTCAGTTACATGAATCAGACGCCGATCAGTGTTCAGGTTGACCCCGAATCACTCGGGCTTGAGGATACGGGGAACGCAGACTGGCGATTCGAATCGGGGACTCTCACGTCGATTCAGATCGAGGATGAAACCGAACGTGTGGTGCCCTTGGTCGAACTCGAAGCGCAGATCGATCCGATCGGTGACCGCGATTGGACGCCGTCGCCTCGCGTCTTGCACACGAACGCGTCCCACCCCGCGATGCAGAGCATCGACATCCCTTCCCCATCACAGATCACATACACGCTACCAGACAAGACGCATCGGTTCGCGTGTGACTTCGAGACCCCACTCGAGATCTGGACAGATTGTGTCGTGCGCGTCATCGTCGAGCATCGCGGGAAAACATCAGCACTCTTCGAGCAACGACTCAATCATGATCAATCAAGCGCCTCGATCAACATCGAACTCCCACGCGCGGCGACATCACTCGTGATCGAAGTCGATCCGGGCGAGCACGGCCCGATCCAGGATCGGGTGATCATGCACCGACCGCGTCTGCTCGTTGGAGAATGAGAATCAGAAGATCTCGTATTGCTCAAGGATCTTCGCGATCTGTGCCGCGGGGTCGCCTGCGTGGTCGATCTGCTCGGCGCACCACCCGAAATCCTTCGCACCCTGTACGTTCTCACTTGTATCGTCGAGGAACAGGATCTGATTCCCCGCAGCCCCCACCCGACGCTCAAACGCGGCGAACGCTTTCTCGTCGGGCTTTGCCAAACCGAACAGGTGACTCGCGTGTTTGTGCTCGATCAGGGACGCGACGGGGAAGTCTTCTTCCATCCGTGCCCAATGCGACGCGTTGGTGTTCGAGAACAGTGCGGTGGAGAGATCCGCGAAGTTGTTGAGCTCTTCGATGAGTTCGTCCATCCCCGAGTACTCTTCGAGCAACCACGCGTGATGCACCGCTGCGACATCGTCGATCGTGTGGAACTCGTCGGATTCCTTTGCGATCGCGCGGAAGAATGCCTTGTCGCTCATTTGCCCCGTCTGGTAGCGCTTGGACAAAGACTCCTGCTTCGCGAGACACTTGGATGCAACGGACTTGCTCGGGGCTTTGATACCCGCAGCCGCGCACCCTTCTTCCCACGAACGACAGATTTTCAGGATCACCCCGCCCCAATCGAAGCAGACAAGCCGAATGTCATGATCCATGCGCGTTCTCCAAATCCTGCATCGCTGAGGTTTTCATGACCTCATCCATCACGGTTGTTGCGAACGAACCACGCGGAAGCTCAAAGGCACAACGGATATACGCGCCGTGCTCGTCGATCCCGCCTTCGACTTCCGGATCGAGAACCGGGATCCGAAGCGGCCGACGATCACCCCCAATCATGGGGTACGCGTCGCGTTGTTCGCACAACTCCATATCTTTCGACGAGATACCCGCAAGGGCAAGGGCCTCAAGCTCTCGCGACCCAACTTCTCCACCCGGGCGTGCCATCGTCGTCCCCCACATCGGTCCCGATGGGGCAATCTCGAACCCATCCATCCGCTCACGGAGGGTTTCACCCCGATTTTCGAGTTCTACCGGGGTGATTTCAAAGCTCGTCCGATTCTTGAACTGGAACGCAAGGTCGCCGGGTTCAAGGGTATCCAGCGTCCCTGAATCCACTCGTAGGTTGAGGACCTGGTTGAAAATCGCGGACTGGAACGAGGAAATGAAGAATCCCGCAGCCGTTGGATCAATCGCTCGGATCGCCTTTGCAGGTGCGTCGCCACGTGCGAGTGCTCGGAGGGTGTGGTACTCCGCCTTAAAGACCCGAGGCATCATGTCCACCGCGTCCGCGAACTTTCCGATGGAATACGCCGCACGTGCATCCCGGCTGCCTTCGGGCGCGAGTGGGTGCGGAGAGAGCAGCAAATCGATCACGGATTGGTACTCGCCCAAGATCAACGCACGCCCAATGAGATGATTGTTCATCTGGTTCCCGAAACGTTGCACCCCGAACCGGTTGGGCACCCCAACCCGTGCGAGCAGATCGAGTGCCTGTTTCGCGTGACGCACACCCATCGGATCCACGTCACGGACCTTGATTGAGAACCGGTTCCCCGCAAGATGTCCACGCTGGAGCTTGTTGGTATGCAGATCTACCCAGAGGACGCGTGCACGCTCGTGTTGAAAACTCGGAAAGTCCTCCGGCGTTTTGCCCGGCGCATGGATCGAGATGACCTGTCGAGTAACCGCGTGCTTGTCCTTGAGCCCTGCGTGACCCACCGCCTTGCGATTCACTCCGAAATGACGCGCCAGGTTGTCGCGGAGTTGCAACGTGGAAAGACCACGTTTTTCCACGAAGAGATAGATGTGCTCACCCTCGCCATCGGGCGCGTAGAGCGGGATCTCTTCCACAAGGAAATCGTCAGGGCGCTGCTTGAGCGTCCCGCCGATCCCGGGGATCGCGCTGGTGAGATACGTCGGCGACGAAACACCCGTCGTGAACGCGTTTGGGTCAAACACACAATCACTCATGAGATTACTCGAACTCATCCAGGGGAGGCATGATCGCGTGCTCGATCACGTCGTCGCTGACATAGATTGGTACATCACCCGCGATCCCCAACGCGATCGCATCGCTCGGGCGTGCATCGATCTCCACACGTTTCCCGTCGCGATCACTGAGGACGAGGGCCGCGAAGAAGGTACCTTCGACGATATTGGTGATCGCGATGGATTCGAGTCTGGCACCGAGTTGCTCGATCGTCTGCGCAAGCAGGTCGTGCGTCATCGGGCGACCGATCTCGAACCCAGAGAGGCGCCGATCGATCGCGATCGCTTCAGAGATCCCGATGACGATGGGGAACGAGCGTGGCTCGCCGTGCGTTGGGTGCGATTCCCGCAACTCAATGAGTTGGGCACTCGTCGATTCACGGATGAGGATCCGTGCGAGATGCATCTCAATCAACATGCCAGGAGTTCCGGGAGTGGGCATACAGAATGATAGGGAGGATTTCTCCTCCGAGTGGGCGGATCGGATGCGTCGTTGTGATCGAACCCACGCTCGAACAAGGAGAATTCATGTCACAGGATTCAAAGAAAGCCGTCATTATTGGTGCTGCAGGTGGGATCGGAATCTCGCTCTGTACGATGCTCTCAAAATCGGGTTGGGATCTGGTTCTGGCCGGACGCAACTCCGAGCGACTGAACGCCCTCGCAGAGTCTTTAGGGCCCACGACCGAAGTCACTCATTCGATCGAAGCGAGTGACTTTGACTCAGTTGACTCGATGCTTGCCGAGCACCAAGACGTGTCTGCCTTTGTGAATCTCGCGGGGTCGATCCTGCTTAAGCCTTCCTCCTCGACATCCCGTGCGGAATACGACGAGACCATCTCACAGAATCTAACAACTGCCTTTGCGTGCGTCCGTGCTGCGGGTAAGCACATGCGACGAAAAGGGGGGAGCGTCGTGCTGATGTCGAGTTGTGCCGCCCAGATCGGGTTGAGCAATCACGAAGCGATCAGCGCCGCCAAAGCTGGGGTTGAGGGGCTCGTGCGTTCCGCCGCGGCGAGTTACGCAAACAACAACATCCGGTTCAACGCGGTTGCGCCAGGGCTTGTCGAGACCCCGCTCGCGTCTGGGATCATCAGCAGCGAGCCTTTGCGCAAGGCGAGCGAGTCCATGCACCCACTCAAACGCATCGGGCAACCCGAAGAGATCGCACGCGTGATCCAGATGCTCATCGAACCCGAGAACGCTTGGATCACGGGTCAGGTCATCGGCGTCGACGGTGGGATGGCAAAGGTACGACCGAAGTAGTCGATCCTATCGTGTACTCTTCGGCTCGATCCGCCGCCCCAGTTCTGCAAGCAACTCAATTGGCACGCCGATCGGTTCGACGAATACCTCGCCGAGGTATTCGATCGCTTCCATCCGCGACATGCCCAGCTTGAGACCCGCGAAGGTCACCGTACGATCCGCACGAACGGCACCCGCGCTGAGGGGGTATCCGTGCTGCGTATCGAGTCCGCTGGGTGTATCGACAGCGAGGACCCGCGTTCCATTGCGAGTATGCGTCCTGTTTATCCACTCGATCAGTGATTCGGCATTACCCTCGATCGGACGCGTCAGCCCCGTGCCAAAGAGAGCGTCAACGATGAGTGATGGTTTGGGGTCTGCGGAATCTGAGAGGAACACTTCGAGCGCGATGATGTCGATCCCCATGCGCTCGATGATCCGAAGATTCGCTCGCGCATCACCTCGATACGCATCTGCATCAATCGTGCGAACGACACGAACGTTGATCCTGTTGTTGTGCAGATGCCGAGAGAGCGCGAACCCATCACCGCCGTTGTTCCCAGGCCCGCAACAAATGAGCACGCTCGGTTGCTCGATACCTTCGAGCATGTCAAGCGTATGCCGATGAAGTCCGATCGCCGCGTTCTCCATCAGGACGATCGAATCCATCCCATACTCCTCGACGGCCCGCCGATCGAGTTCTCGCGCATGCTCGACACTGAACTCGTAGATCGCAGCAGGTGCGGGTTTAGGCGGATCGTGCTCGGGTCCTTGCACGCGAAAAGTGTGATTCATTTCATTTTTGCCAGCCATATCAAAACTGTAGACGAACGAAAGCACATGCGGATGTGTGAAGCTTACTCGAACCACACAAAACCGTGTTCAAGCATACTAGAAACAGGATATGATCGGACCTTACCTCGCGAGGGGCGGGGCACTCACACAATCAAGGAGAACAATCATGTTTCTTGAGAGGGAATTGGCACGTTGCACATCCGTGCTCGGCGCGATCGGTTTAGCAACGTCTCTGTCGTTCGGGCAGTTCGCAGGCTTTGCTCCAAGGGTAGATTACGATCTTGGTGAGATGCGACCCACCAGCTCGGTTGCAGGCGATCTTGACGGCGACGGCGACATCGATCTTGCGTTCACGTTTCAGATCGACGGCACCGCATTGGGGGTCGTCGGGGTGGTCATGAACAACGGCGGCGCTGACTTTTCAGGAACGCCAACGTTCTACGGCGTCGGGGTCAATCCCACAAAGATGGCGATCGGGGATGTCGATCTCGACGGGGATCTTGATATCGTGACCGCGAACACGGGGACGGACGATGTGTCCGTCCTGCGAAACGTGGGAGACGGCACATACTTCCCGGAAGTCTTCTTCAGTGTCGGAGGCGGGCCCGAAGATGTAGCGATCGGAGATGTGAATGCGGACGGCAAGCCCGACATCGTCAGTGCAAACGGCAGCGATAACACCGTGAGCGTCGCATTCGGGACAGGTTCAGGCACAAGCTGGACTATCGATGGTACCTATACCACAAACAACAATGGCGGCACTGGCGGACTCTTTCCTTCAGCAATCGCGCTCGCGGATCTGAACGCAGATTCACTCCCCGATATCGTCACCTCAAACGCATTCTCAGGGACGTGCACCATTCTGTACAATATCCCAGGCGCACCAGGCGAGTACTTCTCTGGGGATTTTGCGCTTTTCGCGAGTGTTGGGTCTAACCCGCAAGATGTCGAGATTGCTGACATCGATAATGACGGCGATGTCGATCTCATCATTGCAAACCGCTCGAGCGGGACAATATCAACGCGCCTGAGCAATCGGATCCAATCCGGCGCGACATTCCCAAGCTTCACAGGTGGTGCTGATATCCCGGTATCGACGTCACCCACAGCGATCGCACTCGTCGATATCGATTCTCCACCCGCAGCACTCGACGGTGATCTCGACATCATCGTCTCGGCAGAGACGGCGAACGTGATCAACGTGCTGATTAATAACGGCTCCGGAGGACTGACCCTTGACAGCACGTTTTCCACGCAGAATAGCCCTAATGGAGCATCGATCGGGGACTTTGACAACGACGGCGATCCAGATCTTGCGATCGGAAACCTGAACTCGGACTCGTTCTCTGTGTTCCTCAATGACTCTACGATCATTGGCGGACCGCCGCCGACGGTTGTGATCAACTCGCCCAACGACGGCGCATGCGTCTGCGAGGGTGTCAACTCAATCATCGGGACTGTGAACCCCGCGCCTGGTACGGCGCTGGGGTCGTATCTGCTTGAGTACAGACGACTCGGAGTGGATACCTACACAACGATCGCAACCGGGTCATCAGCCGTCATCAACGGGACGCTCGCGAACTGGAACACAATCGGGCTCGCGGAGGGGCAGTACCTTCTCCGATTGACAGGCACAAACACCGGCGGAATTGCCGCGACAGATGAAGCGGTTGTCTTCCTCGGGAACGACTTCGATACTGTCATCGCTCGTTTAGGTGCAGGGATCGACGGTGATGCAGTTTCACTCGTAGGGCGCACCGCATGTATATTTGGTTCCATCAGTGACGGAGGGTGTGGCGTAAGCAGTTACACCGTTGATTACCGCCCAAGCTCCGGCGGTGTATTCGTGCCGGTCGATCCTGCGAATCCCGTATACTTCGGAGGACGAACGAACACAACCCTCGCAACGTGGGACACGATCGCGTTGGGAGTTCCGGATGGGGACTACCAGATCCGCGTCCGTGCTACAAACTCATGCGAGGATATCCGAGAGGTCTTCATCGATGCGGAAGTCGATAATACGGCGCCGATCGCGGAGATCCTGTCGCCCGAGCCGTGCGAGTACCGATCGCCGGGCGAGACCATCGTGATCAAGGGTACCGCGTTCGATGAGAACCTAAGCAGTTGGAGCTTATCGTACACAGGTGGATCCAACAGCGGATGGACCACGATCGCATCGAGCACGTCCAACGTGGTCGGTGACACGCTCGCGGAATGGGATACTTCTGGTCTTGAGCCCTGTGCGTACACGATCCGCCTGAGTGTGGGGGATCGATCCGTCCTGAACTGCGATGATCCCGGTAACGGCGCAGGATACCTCGTCTCGTTCGATCTGCGTTGCCCCGCGGATCTCAACGGCGACAACATGCTCGACTTCTTTGATGTCAGCACCTTCCTGTCCGCGTACAACATGGGTTGCCCATAATCGGGTAACTTCCAACGAATCACGCGATCCCCTTTCGAAAGGGTGGGGATCGTCTTCCGTACCA
>SPJK01029418.1_pt1 | contig 44714 bp, 35 predicted proteins | sample 3741771 | NCBI WGS metagenome assembly SPJK01 (sample SAMN10925997, study PRJNA522277) | cold seep metagenome | isolation source: Elba SIP-enriched marine methane seep metagenome, extraction at timepoint T2 | place: Italy: coast of Elba, Mediterranean Sea
AGGCGGCGAAATGGCACTATATGTATGGTGGCAAAATGACGGCCCCCATGGCATTCCGCATGATCATCGGGCGGGGTTGGGGCCAAGGCCCGCAACATTCGCAATCCCTACAGGCCTGGTTCGCCCATATTCCGGGGCTGAAGGTTGTAATGCCGTCGACCCCGCGGGATGCAAAGGGGATGCTGATTGCCGCGATTGAAGACGATGCACCGGTTGTTGTCGTCGAACATCGCTGGCTCTATGGCATCAAGGGGCATGTACCGGAAGAGCATTATTCGGAATCGCTGGAAGGTAGCCGTGTGATGCGAGAAGGCAAGGACGTCACGCTGGCCGGTCTTTCCTATATGACGTTGGAATGCCTGCGCGCAGCCGAAATGTTGGAAACGATAGGCATTGACGCGGAAGTTCTGGATTTACGCTCTCTGACCCCAATAGACGGGCCGGGAATCGCCCGGTCGGTTAAGAAAACGGGGCATTTTGTCGTGGCGGATACCGCGAATTCAACCTTTGGTGCGGCCGCAGAGGCGAGTGCGATTGCCGTTGAATACGCTTTTGACTCGCTCAAAAAGGCGCCTGCTCGAATCGGCCTTCCTTGGACACCAACGCCAACCTCACCCTCGCTTGCGGATAAGTTCTATCCGCGTGCAATCGATATCGCACGAGAGGCCGCACGGATGCTCGGCGGCGATGTTGATCGTTTGGAGGATACACCGATGGTGACGCCTTGGCATGATGTACCGGATCCGACCTATACCGGCCCTTATTGATCGGACGCCTCGATGGGAATCAGACGCGCTGTCGTTGCCGGGGGGGACTCGCCGATAGGCGTTGCATTGGCTACGGCTCTCACCACGGCAGGGTATGAGGTTGTTCGGACATCGCGCCGTTCACAAAATAGCGCCGCTGACCCCAAGGTTCACCCTCTTGATTTTCTGACCCTTGATGGGTTAGAGTCTCTGCCCAATGCGGATTGGACATTTATCGTCGCGTCGGAAACCCGATTCAGCGAATGTCTTCGAGACCCGGACCGGTCAGGACAGATCAACCACGTCGCGCCGGTGGAAATCGGGAAAACCCAGGCATCGAAGGGCGGGCGTGTCTTCTTCTTTTCCAGTATCGCTGTTCATGACGGAAGCCACGAAGATCCTGCCGAAACGGATGTGCCGGAACCCAATACCCTGTATGGCCGCCAGAAACGGGATGCGGAGCTTGGCTTGTTAGACGCCGGTATTGACCCGGTTTTGTTGCGGCCCGCAAAAGTCGTCATTCCGCAATTTTCACTGTTTGAACAATGGCGTTGCGCGATGCTGAGCGCACAGGCCGTGACGCCATTTTCGGATATGGTTGTTGCGCCAATTTGGTTGGAAACCTTGATCGATATTTGCGTGCGGCTGATTGCAACACCAGCGGCATCAGGTGTTTACCAGGCGAGTGCTGCGGATCAGATCAGCTATTTGGAGATGGCACGGAATATTGCCGCGTTTGATGGCATTGATCCGGAAATATTGGTGCCGACAAAAGCGTCCGATGTCCTGCCGGAAGAGACCCGGTGGTTGCCAGACTATGCGACAATGTCATGTGGACGCCTCGAATCGGATATTGGGTTTGAAAGGCCTAGCTCCCTGGATGCGGTCAATCACTACCTTCGAACATCGGCTTAGAATCGATCCGTTTGGGTTATAATTCCCAAAAGGAATGGCCAAGGTAGGTCGGCCAGGATAGCTCGGCCAGGGTCGATTCGGGCTCAGAAGGGCCGACAATTAGGGTCACTTGATTGCATGACGGTCTTGAAGGACAAAATTTGGGATGGATCGACTCCTTGCATGGCAGCTTTTCGTTGGAATCGCTCTTTTGGCGATGCTTCAAGGATGCAGCAGTGGCGGTGATTTTAACCGCCTTCCGGCACAACAAGGGTCCCAACCGTCTACGGAACAATCGTCTTTGACGGATGATGGGCAGCTGCCCTTGGTCCTTTACCATGCTCTAAACGGTTCCCATCACGGGCGCGCATATGATCTGAGCACCGCGGTGGAGGGCGGTTTTAACGCTGTTCATTTTTGGGAAGGCCAGTCGCTGGATCAGGTTTTGGACCGGGCCAAATCGCTAAACCTTCAATTGGTTCCGCATTGGCCGAGCAATCCGGATGTGACGGCCCATGCCGGGGACCCAACCATATTGGCTTGGTATCTGGATGAGGAACCGTCGTTTTTGCCTTCAACGAAGGGGATAGCGGAACTACAAGACTCCTTTCTGGCCCGTCGCTCAGAAATCCAGGCATTGGACCCTAACAAACCGGTCTTCCTGCTCGATGGCCCGCCTGTATCAAGAGTGTTGGAAGGGTGGAAAACCTGGGCTGCATTGGGGGATATCTCTGCCCATAATTATTATGCCGTTCATGACAGCTTGAAGGGCAATGGGAAAACACCAGCCTCTTATGTTGCACGATCGGTCTGGCTCTCCAGACAAATAGCGCCGCCGCGGATGCCGGTGTGGTTTACGCTTCAAGCATTTGAAGCGCCGGAACGCGGATGGAAAATGCCAAGCGCCGTCGAATATCGCGCTATGGCGATGGCGGCTTTGGTGCATGGTTCGACCGGATTAATTACCTTTGCGTTGGACAGCTTTGTGACCCGTGATGACGGAGTTGTCGGTATTTCCCCAGATCCACAGGATGACTATGCGGTTGATGCTGACATTGCGGATTATAATAATGATGGTAAATCGCCGGTTACTGCAGATGACGCATTGCGTGGGAAAGCCCGACTGCTTTGGCAGGAGGTCGCAGCCTTTAACCGGTTCCTAACGGCGTTGGGGGATGTTTTTTCCAGGCCAACTTTGGAAACTGGCGTTAATGCGGATGCCGTAGGATATTTTGGGTCCTATAGCGCGCCGGTTCGGGTCTTGGTAAAGCAGGTGGAAGGCGGCCTCGTGCTGTTCGCCGTGAATCTGGCAGCCCATCCGGTAGACGTTGAGTTTTCTTGCCGCTTGAAGGACTGTGTGGGCGCAGAACGAATCCCTTTATGGCCCTTTGACGGATCGGAGCAACACGGTTCTGCCGGCCCGGCGGCGAATTGGGTCGAGACCTTCGATGCCATGGCGATTCGAGTCTATCGTTTGGAGAGAAATGAATGACCGAGCCTTTGGTGCGATCCAAAGTGGCGGCGCTGCTCGGCGGGCTCTTCGCGTGCATTTGCCTCCCATGGGGTTATGCCATAACGGGCTTTTCCGCGTTTTCCTTCGTATCGGGGATAAACATGATGCTCGGCGTATTGATTGCGTCAGGTGTGGTTACCCTTTTGGCGGTCGCGATACTGGGCGTGTTTCGAAGACAAGGCCGATTGAGGCTTTTCGAACTGATTCTGGCTTTGACCCTGCTGGCTGCCTCCGCAGGATCGGTAAATTGGAATTATCCTCCGAAGTTCATTCATGTTCCGCAGTATTTTGTACTGGGTCTGACATTTGGCTTTGTTTTTGTTCGATATTTCGAAATGAAGGCCTTAGTGCTGTTTGGCTGTGCTGCGATTCTATATGCAGGGCTGCTGGATGAAAGCATCCAAGGGTATCTCTCGTCACGAACCTATGGGATCGGGGATATCATTGTCGATTGGACAGCTGGGCTTGCGGGTGTTTTCGTCATTCTTGGTTTTTCTGGGCGCGCTGTTGGGGGCGGTCAGGACGAATCGGCCGCTGATGGAAAGCTGGGGCTTGGTTTACCCTCGCTGACCGTTCTTGTACCGGCTCTGGCAAGCGGCGTGTTTGCAGCTTTTGCATTAGGGCGATTCGCATCCGTGGATATGAGGCCGGAACTCTGGATTTTCGCGCCGATGATTGCCGGAATCGGCCTAGCGTCAGCCGTTTGTGCGTTGGAATGGCCAGGAAAAGACCGTACGGGAAGGGGACACACGGGCAATGGCCATAATTCGGCACCTGTCGTCTTAAATGCTGTTTTCATGATCGTTGTTATGGGATTTGGAGTGTTGACGCATGTTGCGGCGGCGAGTCTTCCGTTTAATTTTCACTAGTTTCAGTGCATTGGCCATTTTAACGGCCACTGTTCTGATCGCTGATATCGTCTCGCGAACCCATGGGATCGGCGTTGAAAAGCAATATAATGTCCTGCTTTTGACCGTGGAGAGTTTTCGGGCCGATGCGATATCCGATTCTCTGACACCGTCGCTTTTGGATGCTGTGGAACATCACGGGGGGATTCGTTTCGATCATCACCGGGCCGTGTCGGCCTGGACCGTACCCAATATCATAGCGCTGCTCACTGGCGTGCACCCTGTGTATCAAGGGGTTCACAGCCGTGATCAAAGACTGCGGGATCCGGTGTCTCTGAACCTTGGCCGGGACGGAGACGGGGCAATGCATTCAGTGCAGGCATTCGCCTTGATCGATTCTTACGCCAATCTCGGGCTGATTCGGGAGGTCGGGGAAACGTTTGAGGGTATGCTGGCGCGGATGCGGCGCTCCTCCAACCCCATGGGGATCTGGTATCACTTCCTTGATACGCATTTGCCCCATCAGCCGACCTTGCCGAATGGGGATAAACCGAAACCGGATGCTCCGGGTTTCGACGCTTTCCTGTCGATAGCACCGGCTGCCAACGCAGCAGAATTTGAGCGGCGAAAAGCCGTTTCTCTCTTACCGGCGGTCCCTGTCTCTAAGGGTCGCTTCATGCAGTCCGACCAGCCCTGGGTTCGGGCATATTATGAAAGTGAAATTCGTTATTTCGACCATTGGTTCGCTGATTTCTTTAGACAATTCCTTACCCTGGGGCTGGATCGCAATACGGTGCTGATCATCACGGCTGATCATGGTGAAGAATTGGCTGAACAGGGGCGGGTAGGACATGCGTCGACAACCCAGGAAGCCGTGTTGCGCGACGAAATTCTCAATTTACCGCTGTTCATTTGGACCCCGGATGAGGGGCAACGCCGCGCATTGCTGGCCTGGCGGGATAGTCAGGTCATGACAGACCATATCGACATTGGCGCATCTCTGGCCGCATTTTCAGGGAATCCAGTGGAGAATCGGGCGGATGTTGATGGGGAACCCACAGTAAACGGGGAAACCGCGCTACAAGGCAGGGAGCTGACGGGGTCTGTGCACCGCCGGAGAACAATGGCCTTTACGTCTGCGGCCGGGTTTTCTGAGCCGGACCCCAAGACAACCCGCTATTTCCTACTTTCTCAAGAAGAAGACGGCGTGCGAGACATCGTGCGATTGGGGCCGGATGGGACACTGCGCGAAACTGTGTCTCCAAATGAAATAGGGTCTGACAGGCTGAATACCCTGCGCGCCGTAATGAAGGACATCGTTTTTCCATCCACACGAACAGATTCGGAAGCGCCCGGTTCGCAGGCTGATCACGGGATTGCATGGGTTTGGCCACCACATTCCGGCGTATTCCAACATGCGGATATTGTGGGACATCAAATGTTTGAGTGGGATGGCGACGCGAACGCTACCTATATCCTCGAATACCGGGCCGGTCCGAATGGCAACCTTCTTTCGGGGGAGGTCGCGGTTCAGGGGAACAAATATGTGTTCGGTGCGATCGACCAAAGCTATTGGGATACATATTTAAAGCCTTATGGACATTTAAGGTTGCGCGTTAGGACGGAATCGGGACTGGGGGCATCCGATTGGCTGTCGATCCGCGTTGAATAGGGAATTGGTAGCTTGATGTATTCTCAAAGCAATAATCGTTTTGAAAATGGTGATCGCAAGTTCAAGCGCCTATCTTACGCGGTGTTGGGGGGCTTTTTTCTGTGTTTATTTGTTTTTACCTTGGCCATATCGACGGAAACCTTGGTCGGCAGCCGGAATATTCTGAATAATTTGAAGTTTTCGAACGAAATTTTGGCCAGTGCGAAATCGGCTGAAGAAATGGCTGCGATACGTCTGCAGTCACAACGATATTGGGATTGCCAGCCGGATGTTGCGGCAGATCGATTTTTCGGACGAAACGGCCCGATGGGATTTCTGGGTGCATACGAACACTATCAGCGCCATGGTAAGCGCGAAGGCCGATATTGGCCAAAAAAAAACGCTAAAAAACAAAAAGATAAATCTGGTGGAACGAGTTTCGAACTAGAGGCAGAAGACTCAAAACCGTCTTCGTGCTCTTAGAGTGTGAACCTGACAGCCAGCTCCCGGGGCGACAGTTCCGTCTCCTCCAGGGCCATGTCGATAATCTCGGCGCGGATCTTGTCCAGGATGCGGTTCCAGATCCGGCCCGGATGGCTGTTGCGGTCTTCGAGCCCGGCCTCGCCGAGGGATTGGTAGCGGTCATACCAGCGATAGAACGTCGTCTTCGGGATGCTGAGCTTTTCGAGTGTAAGGTGCTGTTAGTCGCAGGACATCCGATTTGTTGATTATAGCTTTTCTCTGAGTGCTTCGTAAGGTGTCTTTCCATTGTGTGCGCCGTGGGGCCTGTGGAAGTTGTAGAAACGTTCCCATTCGTTCAGTATTGCTTCGAGATCGACGTCGTCTTTGTAGCTGAGGAGTTGATAGAACTCCTGCCCGTCTGATCTGTGCGATCGTTCTACTTTGCCGTTGAGTTGCGGCGTGCCGCGTTTGATGTAGGCATGTCGAATGCCAAGCTCCTCGACGTGCCAGTGGAACTTTGCCTGGAATTCATGGCCATTGTCGGTACGGATTTCTCTGATGCGGAACGGGAACTTTTCGATGATGTGATCCACAAAGCTGATCGCGTTGGCTTGAGTGTGCTTCTCATAGACCCTCAGCGCGCGAACCCGCGTTGTGTCATCGATGGCGGTGTATTGGAACCGCAGCACCTTCTCACCCTTTTTGCTCATGAAAGTCAGGAACTTAACGTCCATTTGAATGTGGTGATCCGGGACTTGCTTCTGGTAGCGCTTGGTGTGGACCTTGCGTATGCGCGTGCCGCGCGGAAGACGGTTCAAGCCGTGGCGGCGCAGGATGCGCGAGACTGTCGAGACAGATATCTTGATGTTGTGATATCGAGCCAGATACCAAACGATCCGCATTGGACCGCGGTGATATTTGCGACGCAGATAGAGTACCTTCTCTTCGCGTTCGGGAGGGGTTCTATTGGCGTGCCATTTGGGGATGGGCGGCGCATTGATCTGGCCAGTTTCGCCGCGCTCAGCATAAGCCTGACGCCAGCGATAAAAACTAGAACGCCCGACACCAAAATAGCGACAGGCTTTGACCACACTGCCGATCTCCTCGGCATATCGTAGTATCCGGGGTTTGCGGCGTATCTCGCGTTGATCCTTTGTCATGAACATCTCCTTCATCCCAAACTTGGGAGGTTAAAGGGAATGTCCCGCGAGTAACGGCATATCTACAAGCCTTACATCATGGTCGCATGATTGCGCTAAACGGCCCCAATGATGGCTTGTCGCACAGGCCTCCATCGCGAGAATGCACCGGCCCCAACCAGCCAAAAACTACTGAAGCCTCGAACGCGAAAAAGAGCGGTTGAAAACAACAAGGCCTTGCTGATCAACGCTGCAAACCTGAAAACTCCGCTTGGCAAGGTCAATCGCCACCATGCTAATCTAGGACATGGATGCCTCCCTCTGATTGGTTCCTGAAAAACCACTATGGCATGTTCAATGCCGTCAGGTGGAGGCCTCCACCCCATCATTTCAATACCAGCCGGATCCGTGCAAGACGATGACAAACAATGACGCAACTAAGATGCCCCTTTTATCTTCGTTCCCGCGCACTGGTGTTTTGCGACCCGAACCGGCGGCAGCTATCATCCTCTGGACGGCTGGCGGCGAATATTTGATGCAATTACGTGACGATATTCCGGGCATATTTTATCCCGGTCATTATGGATTGTTCGGTGGCGCAGCGCATGATGATGAAACCATCTTGGCCTGTGCCGTCCGTGAGTTGTACGAAGAAATAGGCATCAAGTTTCAGGAAAACCAACTTCGTGAGTTTTGTACTTTGAACCTGGATTTTCGCCCGTTCGGGTACGGTAGCGTTGAGCGGTTCTTTTTTGAAATCCAGGTAGAACCTGAAATCTCCGCTGATATTGGTTTGGGAGAAGGGCAGCGGGCGGAATTCTTGCCGGGTGAACGATTGCTCGCGCAGGAACGCGTGACGCCCTACGATTCCTTCGTTTTATGGCAGCATTGGAATGTACGGCTGATGAATGGAACTATTGTTTGCTGAAATTGGGCGATTTTTGCCGCTGTGACGCCGTTAACTCAATGCGCGCCAGTAGGCGATGGTATCGTCAATGGCGTCATGTTCAGATTGGATCCTTCGATGGCCGACTTCGTTCACAAGTCGCCCGACATCGGCAACTAGACACGGCGGCTCGTCGGCTCGGTCCGGGATTGCACCAAATTCGAGTGGCAGCGCAGGGTTTATCCTGTCTTTTATCGTGGAGACGAAGTTACGAAGGGCTTGGGACCGTCCGGAGCCGATGTTGACAGGCCCCTGAACATCCGACAGAGCCAGATCGGCGAAAGCCTGGCCGGTGGTCCAAGAATCTATGAAGTCACGCAATTGACAGCCGGATGTCAGTTTTGGCGTTTCTCCGGCAAGGCACGCACGGATCACGGTTGGGACCAGCCGGTTTACCAGCTCACCTGGGCCAAACGGGAAGAAGATTAGACCTGATGATAGCTCAACATCATCCTGCCCATCGCGTAGCTTTTCCAGTTTTTGGCGTAGTGCCAGTTTCGCCTGACCGTACCGGGTGCTGGGCACGAAAGGCGAGCGGGCCTCGCTGAGCGGAGTTGTTTTTGCTTTGTCGAATGCGTATTCGGCACAAGTTCCGGCTAGAACGACCTTTTTGCCACCCTTCTCCCAAAAGCGGCGGACCAAGTCGTACGACGCCGATAGCCATTGTTCATTACTCTCTGCCGTCCAGAAACCTGGGCTTACATCCCATGCAAGATGGATAAGAATTTCCGCTCGAACCGAGCAGGCATACTCACGTCCCTGAGCCTCAAGAAGGTTTGCTCGAATAGTATGGCGACCGGATACTGAACCAGGTTGTGTTCTTGATATCTCGACTAGGTCTACGTTTGCACGGTTCAGTGCGGCTACCACTTGTCGGCCGATAAAGCCGGACGCACCGGTTACCGCGATGACTGGAGACACCTGTTTCCGTTCGTGGTTTAGAGTCACGTATTTGCCAGAAAAAGGTCGATCTGCTGGTCGACGAGTTCTGTTGCCGATACACCGTCTTTGAATGCTTGATACCAATCGGCGGTCCAGGAAATAGTGGCGGATTGGTCTAGCTTCGTGCTCCAACCCAGGAAATTCCGCGCGCGCGACGTGTCCAGACGCAACAATGTGCTCTCAGGCGGGTAAAACGCTTTATCGTGGACCCATACATCCGCGCGGTCAATCATGGCTTGGCCTAAAATTTCGACGACTTCTCGAACCGTTGGTAACGTAGCATCCTCACCAGGCCCGAAATTCATAGTTTCTGGTTTCGGGGCTCCTGGTCGGGCGACAGCTGTCAGATAGACGAGATAGCCGTTCAGGACGTCCAGCACATGTTGCCAGGGACGAACCGCGTCGGGATTACGCAAGGCGATCTCCGTTCCTGCGCACAGTGATTGATAGAAGTCAGGGATCAACCGGTTTGCAGCCCAATCACCACCGCCAATGACGTTCCCGGCCCGTGCGACGAGAAGGGGTCCGCAATCAGGGTAGGCCGTCCGCATGGAAACGACGACATGCTCCGCGGCCGCTTTCGAGGCACTATAGGGGTCTTCGCCACCCAATGGTTCATCCTCATCAAAGTGGCGGCCGGATTCGTCGTTCTTGTAGACTTTGTCACTGGTGACGATCAGTGTCCCCGCCGGGGGGATCCGTGATTTCGCAACTGCCTCCAGAATCGTGACGGTGCCCATGACGTTGACAGAGAAAGTTTTTGCTGGCTCACGAAACCCGCGTTGAACCAGGGCCTGTGCCGCCATGTGAATGACGAAGTCGGGAGCGGTATTCTCGACGATTGCCGTAATTTTATCGGTATCGCGGATATCAACTGTGTGGTGTTCGACGAAGTCAGTCGAATGCATTAGGTCAAATAAACATGGATCACTTTCCAAAGGGAGCCCGATGCCAACTACCTGTGCATCCAATCGGGTGAGGAGACGGCACAACCAAGCGCCTTTGAACCCGGTGTCGCCGGTTATAAGGAAACACTTACCGCTGATGGCGTCCCGGTCAAAAATCATTCCCAATTTTTCCATGGGGCACCTTCTACCCAGTGTTTTTCAAGCTGCCGTTTATCACGAAGCGTATCCATTGGTTGCCAAAAACCGTCATGCCGGTAGGCTGCCAACTGTTTGGTGCGGGCAAGTGTCTCGAGCGGATAGCGTTCCCAAATCGTATCATCACCCTGAATCAGATCGAACACTGCGGGCTCCAAAACAAAAAAACCTCCGTTGATAAGTCCTTCGCCGCCGACGGGTTTTTCGACAAATTCTTCAACGATATAGTCGTTCATTTTCAATGCACCGAACCGACCGGGGGGAGCGACCGCCGCCATGGTCGCTTGTAGTCCGTGCGCTTTATGGAAAGCGATTTCATCCTTGATGTCGATATCGCTGACCCCGTCGCCATAGGTCATGCAAAATGTCTCGTCACCAACATAGTCACGGATGCGCCCGATCCGACCGCCTGTCATACTATCTTGCCCGGTGTCGACCACCCGCACCGTCCAATCCAATTTAACTGGATTCGTGTATTCAATTTCCCCCGTCGCACAGTCGATCAGAATATCCGAGTGATGCAGCAAGAGATTCGTAAAATACTCCTTGATCATATACCCCTTGTAGCCAGCGCAAATAATGAAGTCTGTGACGCCGTGTGCCGCATAGGATTTCATTATATGCAAAAGAATCGGCATGCCGCCGATTTCGAGTAGCGGCTTCGGTTTCAGATCGCTTTCCTCGGATATCCGAGTGCCGAATCCGCCAGCAAGCACGACTAATTTCATTGGTCGGAAACTCCCATCTTCTTAATTCTAGTCCACTGGGTGGTCCAGTTGAGTTATATAAGTTCCAAGGGACGGCAGTGCCGCATCCCGTTCGGACAGGACTGATGGCGGTGTTGACGGCCAATCTATCGCTAAATCTGGGTCCGACCAGTTAATGCCGAGCGCCATATTCGGAGTATAGTCGGGCGAGATGGCGTAGGAAACAGTTGTAATGTCCACCAAAGTTTGGAATCCATGGGCAAATCCTTCAGGAATATACAATGCTATTCCATCATTCTCTTCCAATATGGTCGCGAACCACTTGCCAAAGGTCGATGAGTGTTTCCGGATGTCCACCGCGACATCGTAAATTTTACCACTTACGCACCGCACTAGCTTGGTTTCCTCACCGGTACGGCCCTGTAGGTGTAATCCTCTAACCGTGCCGGATTTATGGTTTTGCGATAAGCTCCATTGGCTGGGCGTGAATGTCAGATCCATATCGGCGAAGCTCTTTTGGCAGAATGATCGCATGAAGGCACCGCGCGTGTCGGCATGTACGGTACTATGGACTAGAAATAGGCCTGAAAGAGGCGTTTCTTCAAATTCCATGTTGAGAGCCTTTGGAGCTTGTATCATTGGCGACGGACTCGGCTAATTTTAGTCGGTGTTGGGTATCTATGATCTTCCTAATGTCCAAACCGCTCTCCACGATTTGTCGCTGCAGTCGTATGGTGGCGTAGCGATACAGTTTCTGATCAAGGTGGTTCACTTGGGTCACAGTCTCTTGCAGCGCTTCACCTTCCGGGGAGGTTATTTGGGGGGACTTCGGCAAGTCCAGCTTAGGAAATGCGTTGATGGGCCAGCCCATTCTATGTGCCAACAAGATCAATCCTTCTTGTACATGTTCCTGTGGAATAACCAGGCCATCTGATGCTTCGATAACATTCACAACATGGCTCAATGCTGTCATGTCGAGGATGACTTCATTCAACCCGTGCGGCCCGATCAACCATCGGGTTTGAAAATTGTTCTGTCGAAGGCTGCATAGGTGCTCGGCATATTCTGACATGGAAACGGTGCTGGCAAACCAATGGGCTGGGCTATTCGGGTTGTGCGCGTGGCCATTGTAGCTGTCCACGAAATAGTCCCATCCCGGCCTGACGAAAAACACCGGGAACGCCGGTTCCGGCAATACCGGTAACGCTGTCAAGCTGCCGTGTAAATTGATAACTTCAATTTCCGGTGCCAGTGGCTCCAAATGCTGGTCTAGAAAGGCATCAAGGCTGACTATCGCCTTTGTTGCGACTAGACGCTTCGCCAAATCCGAGATGGCTTGATAGGGCGTATCGGGGACCATGATATTGATCAGCTTACGTCGTTGCATTCTCAGTTCCCGGTTCGAACTACTTCGAAAAGCCACGCGCTTTAAGTGTCAGCCCTAACCACTTTGGTGAAATCAATAGTGATCGAATTCGGACAGCATAAACTCTGTTTGGTGGCGCGAAAGGGTACAAAGTTTCTGGACGATGTCCGGAAAGAAAAACTCGTTGTGAATAAGATAACGCCGCTCACCATGCATCGTGTCGCGAGAGATGACATAGTCACGCGGTGGATCGGTGATGTGTTGTACTCCTGGAAAGAAGGTGTTTCCATCGTCGTGGAACAACATAGTTTGTTCTATTTCCGGTCGTTGAGGGCGGACATACTTGTTCCAGAAATTCGTATAAACGGTCCGACTATCCCGGTCACCGAAAAGCTTCTCGCAGATCATAAACTCAAGATGTTCCTGTTTTAAGAACGGGGAAATGTATCTTAGGCCAATCAGATCGACTATATCCTCCGCGTCTTTGTGCAAGTCACGGTCGGTTTCGCGCAGCGTCTCCAAAATAACAGCACGGAAGTTCTTGTAGTCTTTGAACAGCTTTTGCGGGCTGTCCGCTAACAATTGGTGTGGATGCCAGCCGGAATACCCCAGGGATTCATCCGTGTTTCGGCCAATATAAAAAGCGTCCAGGCGCTTTACCTTGCCTTGTATGGCCGTTAGTAGTCCTGTGGCCAGTTCCCCGCATAACGTTGTGTTGAACCGATCAACGGGGGCGAAGGCCTTAATCGCCATTTCTCGGCGCTGAAGCGCATAGAAAGTGACGTTGTAGTACGACATAGCGTAGTTGAAGCGTTCCAGCGGTGTTTCGTCGGTCACTTCAATGTCACGTTGTTCGATGTAACTTATTTGGAAATATTCGTCGAACTCTCTGAAATTGACGTACATGCCATGCGCAGCGGCATGGTCGGGATTCGCCTTCATAAATGCTAAAAGTTTTCGCAATGTAGGAACGACAACTAAATCGTCGTCGGCGATCATCGAAAAAAACTCTGTATCCAGCGCAGTCAAACCTGCGCGCACCTTTTCGTAGGGGTGTATTGATGGATCGAATCTGAGATGAGTGATATTCAGATCTACGGTGCCGATCACCTCCGCGTTTTGGTCTGCTTCTTCCTTCGGGCTAGAATCGAGAATTGTGACCGGTGCCTCCAACCCCGATGAGACAAGATAGTTCAGCAAGCGACCTAGGAGCGCCGGGCGGCTATAGGTCGGTATTACCAACGTATAAGAACCGTCGTCTAAACGGGCGTCCGTCGAGGGGGCTTTTTTGTCACCAGTTGACACGTCGTCGTTTCCCTTCAGCTCTCGCTTTCAACATTGATGTTACGTTTCTTACCGTCGCCGATCAGTGTGGTATCGTCTACCTTGCCGTCACGTTTTGTCGCCGAACGTCGGTAGCCATTGCCGTCGAACTGGACGACCGTCACGGAGTCATCTATCAACCGGTCGGCCCTTGCAGCATTTTCTTCCACCGCGTTGTCTGTACAGTCCCCCGAGTTTTTAAAGGAGGCCGGTACTTTCGGGGTAGATGTGACGGGAACGACAGTCGCGCTCGGTGCGGGTTTGGGAAGCGAATTGTCCACTGGGATATCGTCAGGTACCGGCTCTAATCCCAATAATTCCTCAATCTCTAAAAATCGGAGATGTTGGATTCCCCACGCGCCGCCGTCTGTTCCGCTGGTGGCACGAATACGCCAAGCGCGCGCATATATTTCATGCTCTTGCAAAGTCAGTAATAGCCGTTTTTCGTTTCTCACCAGAGTCAGCGATTCCAGGATTTCAGCGTGAGATTCGAAACCGTCAAATGAATACTCCAAAACAACGGTTGAGACAGTGTTCGGATTTGCGCCTCCATCCCATTGTTGTATTTCGACCGCAGTAACGCTTATGTGCCGGCTATCACCGTAATCCCATCCAATCCACGAGTCCTGTGCAACGTGTCTGCCCTTCAATGCGCTGACCCAAGGCAATCCGGTTTCCCTGAAAAACGCACAACTGGGATCGTAGGCGGGGGCCACACAAGCACTGGAAATCGGGCCTGAAGTAGCAAAAGTTTGGTCGTCGGAGAAATCGAACTCAAGCCGCGCGATTGCCCAGCCTGCTGCTTCGCGCGTTGGAGGTGACAAAGCCAACGCCCGCCACCAACGCGCCTCGCCAATGGATGACAATGGTATGTTCCAATGGGTGCGAGGCATGGAGGCGCTTAGAACCGCTGCACGTCTAATATCGGTCTCGAACCCATCGTTGCTAGCCTCAATGGCGAAGCGCCGGATGATGCCATCTTCTGACAATTCGGCATTCCATTGATCTAGAATAACGCGCCGTGGTGCAACCGGCTCTTCAAATTGGAGCCCGATATGGGCGTTGGGGCGCGCGGCAGATATCGCCGGGCTGCGCCAATGGGTGAAAAAAGTCCCATCGAAGGCGTTGTGGGCGGGGTGCCCCGGTTAATTTCCGCTGCAGAAAGATGTGCATGGCATCGGCGATTGGCCCGGCAGGATGACCGGAACCGAGGACGGTGTCCGCTCGAAGCGCGCATAGGCCTCCATAACCGTATCTATATCCCCGGCGATGAGTGGGCCACCGCCGTCAAGTAGGATGGCCTTGTTGCAGAACTCTCTTAGCAAATGCTCGGAGTGGGAGGCGATAACCATGGCGCTGGCTTCTCGCATGAAGCGCATGGAGCGTTCCCGAGCACGATCCATAAAAAACTGGTCGCCAGCACCAATCCCTTCGTCCATCAGCAGAATTTCGGGACGGCCGATTGTTGCTAGCGCCAAGGCTAGTCGCATCCGCATGCCGCTTGAATAGGTCCTGATTGGCAGTTCAAGGTAATCGCCAAGGTCGGTGAATTCCTCAATCTCCTGCTTCACCTCGGACATGCGATGGTTGTCGACGGATTTCATTATGCCGGCGTATTTGACGACTTCATATCCTGATAGTTCTTCATCAAACGGGATGCCCAAACCTAGGATAGCCGCTGTAGTGCCGGTGATTTCGACACTGCCTGCCGTTGGTTTGTAGATTCCGGCTAGTACTTTCAAGAGGGTCGATTTTCCCGCGCCGTTTCGACCAACCAGTGCCACACGGTCGCCAATATTCACATCGAAGGAAAGATCGTTCAGCGCCTGAATATGAGCATTGCCCTTTGCATCTCGCGCGAACCTACCGGCACTTCCCAAACGGACTAGGTTTACCCGCAGGGAAAGTGCCCGCGCGGTGTAGACCGGGTAATTGACGGATAGGTTCTTAACTGAAATGCAGCGCATCGTCGTGGTTATATCCAAAAGGCTAGTCGAACCTGAAATCGGACGGCGACATAGTATGTCATCAACCAGCCAACGACGGTTCCTATGCAGACATAGATGTAGGTGGTTGGATCGGCAGCTGCCCCCAAAACCGGCGCGCGGACCAACTCAATAAGATGATAAAAAGGATTAACATCCGCCAGAAGCGCGCGGCCTTCCAGCATGTCTCTATACCAGAACACGGGCGTCACTAAGAACATCAGATTGGTTATGGTCGACACAAACGGTGGCAGATCGCGATACCGTGCGCAAATCAGACCGAAGAATAACGTCATCCAAATCGCGTTCATGAAAACTAGCAACAATCCGGGGATGATGTACAGGGTTTCCAGTGTAGGCTCTATACGCGCATAGATCATTACCCCGATTAGGATGACCAGATTATGTAGGAAGACAATGGCGCCGCCGACCACTGTCCGGATAGCGTGGCTCAAAATCGGCAAATTGCTTTCTCGAATTAGCGCGGAATGGCGCATCAAGCTTGATGTGCCCTCGACAATGGAGCCCGACACAAACATCCACACGGCTAGTCCGGTGACTAGATAAGCGACATAGACATCGTCGTTGACATTGAAAAGTGTCGAATAGACAAAGGCCAGTCCCGCAGCGGTCAAACCGAAACTCAATGTAATCCAGAATGGTCCCAGATAAGTGCGTCGGTACTTTAGATTGATGTCAAGAATGCCAAAGCGCAGCCAGAATCGCCATCCGCTCATTGCCTCTTGCCAATCTCTTAGAACGTAATTCATAGCGCATCAATCTTTGGGGGCAATTTTCTTTTCCGTTGTGATGCTGTGCCATCCAATAGACTATCATCGATTTTAGATTTTGCCTTGCTCGTTGACGGCGGATGATCCCCGCGTCCTTTCCTCGTTTTTTCTGCCCGTCTTTTTTTGGATGAGTGGATTGGCTCAGGTTGATCATTCCGGGCTGTGCCGGCTGATGAGTCAGGGACGGTGTGACTTGGGCCCGGGGCTGTGGATTGCCATCCAAATTGTGTGCAAAAATCCAGCGGTATCATTTGGTTGGCGGCTTGTTTCTGTTCAGGCGTGAAGACGTCCATCCATTCGTCGGTAAGCCCACGACGGAAATGGATATCCGCTTTTTTTCCCAAGATGGGTTCCTGGAATCGCTCTTGCGGCACGCCGAAGAACGACATCAGGTCTTCGAAAAAGTGTTTTTCGTCTTGGACCATGGATTCGAAGTGGGTGAACTTGACATCCAGCCTACTTGTCTGTTGCGCAGTTCGCCAGCTGTCGACCCATTCGATCAACAAGGGCAACCATTCTTTGATTCCCCAGTCCAGCTGCTCTGCAAAGTTCATCTCAAAGAAGTTGTCCGGCAATGTCGGTACGACGAAACTCTTCGAATACTCCTGGTTGTCTCGAAATAAACCCGTGTTTAGGAAATGGATATAACTCAATGTTGCTTGTCTGGGGTCCCGAATGTGCACGACGATCCGGTCTGTCACGGTTTCCAAATGCCTTATATTGGCAGGTGAGCCGTCGAAATGATCTTCAGATACACAATTCCCTTTAATAAACTCCAGAAGCGGGCCACGCCGTATTACGTCATTGGGAAAGTACTGATTGCTGACGATCATACTTTTCGTTATCAATCCGGTGCTGAGATACTTCGAAATGAAATACGTGCCTGATTTCGGCATGGAGGTGAGTAGGATAGAGCGGACACCCGACTGGCTGAGCCTAGTTTTCAGGTTTTCGCAAAGCGTCTGTGTAGCGTTCAATTCCGTTTTCATGCCCTTAAGGGCTTCACTCGTCTCGGATAATTCGGAGCGAATGGCCGCCTGATCTTCTTTGGCCTGTTGTTCCTTGATCTCCAAGCTGGAAATAGCCTCGTCACGCTCGCTTCGCATATCGCCCAATTGACGAATGAGGCTGTCTCTCTCTTCGGTCAGCTTCGTTGTGGTCTCCGCCCATGCGGGATCGCACTTGAATGCGTCGAAGGCTGCACTGACTTCCTGCTCGCGTTCACGAGTCGCTTGCAAACTGTCTTCCAACGTCTTGAGTTGTTTGCGTTGGTTTTCGATATCGGTCGCAAAAGACGATTGTAGTGTCTCAATTTGGTCGGTTAGGGATCGGTTTTCGGTCTCCGACTTCTTGTGAGCCGAGGTCATCGCGCTCAACGCTGCTTTTGCTTGTTCCAATTCGCGCCGAAGGCCTTCCAGCAATCTTTGAGAGTTTGAAAGCGATGCCACTAGGGTTTCGTTTTTACCCACTTCGTTGGTGAGTTTGGTGTTGATCTCACCCACCAAGACCGCGAAGCGATCGCGATCGGTCATTACCTCGGTCAGCTTTTGATCCCGCAGGTCCCGAATATGCTTTGCCTTTTCTAGTTCGACGCGCATCCATTCGTTTGCCGCCTGCATCTGACCGACTAGCGAGGGGCGCGCGGGGGCGGGGGGGAGCGGACGTCGGAAGAAGCCGATGCGAAGTACCGGGATTTTTGAAATCAGATAGTGTTTGAACGATAGGCCATTGTCGCGCCGAAACTCCCGTGTGAGCAAACGACGATAATTGATGTAGGTTCTAAGAAAACCGCGTTTCCGGCGCAAGATCGGAAGAATTTCGCGACCCCAAACCTTATAGTAACTGGGGTGGGCCTCGAAGGCCGTCTTAACGTCCTCGAAACCGGGTTCCGCGATGACATCTAACATGGCATTTAGAACCCGAGCCTGTTGCTCCGGTGCACGCCTTCCTTCCGCAGAATAGGAATCGGCGCGTTCCCGGATCAACGCTAGTGTCTCGGGAATAACGCAACTGCCGAATTTTACAGCGACGGCGTTATACGCGAGCCAATCGGAATGCCACTCCAGTGCGGGGCGGAAATACCCGACTTTCTTCAGCGCCCATAGGCGTACGACGACCGAGTTCGATGTCGGTGGAAAATATGACTGCGCCATTCGGGCACGTACGGCTTCAGGATTGGCGTATTCTGGCAAGTCCCGAAGGTCGTAAATGTGCTTAACCGATGCTTCTGTCGCGAACCGTTGGGTGACACCGGTATCGCCTTTCAAGACGGTCAATTCGGAGAAAACCATGCCGGCGGTTGGATGTCGTTCCAACGCTGCCATGGATTTTTCCAAGAAGTTCGGTAACAGAATATCGTCCGAAGCGCTCCATACCATGCAGTCAGTCACAAGTAGTGGGAGCACCTTTGCGATCGAGGCTTGAAGCCCGATATTGACCGGATTTCGGATCAACCGAAGGTTGGAGAACAGCCGTTCGAAATCCTCAATTACGGCAACGCTGTTGTCCGTCGAGCCATCGTCAATGACTAGTATCTTATCGGCCGGGCGTGTTTGCTCGCAGATGTTTTTCAGCGAGTCCGGCAGATACTTGCCATGATTGTAGTTCGACAGAACAATTGTGACTGTCTCCGACATAATAAAACTTACCTTGGCGTAGCGTTCGAAGCAGATTCTGCGACATTGTTTTCTTGGGCGGCTTTCCATCTATCCCGGCCATTGGTGCCGATGTCAAGAAACTCATGATGAGAATGGCCATACAGTTCAGGCAGGCCGTGCTTCAGGCAACTGCCGCACATCGCATGCCGTCTTTGTTTTCTATAGATATCCGGAAGACCTTCCTCCAAATAATTGGCAATTCGGTTCTGGGGGCGTCCGGAAGCGGCGCAGCACAGGAAAAGGTTTCCGCGAATGTCGATCGTTAGAAAATCATAAAGTTCGCACTTCCCAGATTTTTTCTGCCGTGTAACTTTAAGCGCCTCTTCCGGGCTCAGCGCCAATCTGTCGATCAATTGATGGTCCTGGTTCGTCAACTGGGACGCATTTTTGTCGTCCGGAGCGGCAATCGCTAACATTTTTTCTACCGGCATTAGATATGCCCATGCCGCAACGAACCGGAATCCCAGTTCTTTCGCGTAGGTTTTCATTTTTACTTCGTCATCGCCGTTATCGACATATTTGTGAAAGAAAACTTCGATGTCCGTTGTTGCTCCAGTTGCGTCCCGTGCTTTCGCTAAGCGGCGCATGTTTTCCATCACACGGTCGATATTACCCTTCTTATGATAATGTCCGTAGATTTCCTGAGTGAAGCCGGACAGAGAGATACGCAACCAATCCAATCCGGCTTCGAGCAACCCTTCTGGGTCTTTTAAGATATTTAGATTGCTACTGATTGAACATGACAGGCCGTAACTGCGCACGACCCGGACTAGGTGATTAACGTTTGGGTTTAGCAATGGTTCCGTCCAGTTGAACAGGCCAACCGAGGATACCGTCGATTCTGCCATCGCCTTTTCAATAATCGATCGCAGGGTTTTCTCTTCGATCATGCCGGCGGTATGTGCTTTTTCTTCGTCTTTCGGCCAATTCCCGACGGGGCAGGACGGGCAACGCAGATTGCAGTAACCGAACACGTCAATATAAACCGTAACAGTTCTGCGTTTGTCGACGGGCACGAACCATTTTGATGTGCGTACGCGCTCTTCCCACCCAGCCGTTTTCTCTAGAATGGACGCATCGCTCGCCGTTTTCGATCGGACCGGCAATTTGGCAATATTTTCAACGTCCTGTGGAGAGGCGAAGGTTTGGCTCGTACCCTCCAAGTGGGCGTTCGTTCTGATCTGCCAATCCGAGCTTACCAACTCAACCAGAGAGGAAATGATATCGGTCAAAGTTTGTTGTGTCGGTTCGACCAGAAACCACTGTTTAAGGGCATCGTCGTGCATGTCGCCCTTAGCCGGACCTATGTAAAGTCCTTTCTTGCGATGCCCGATCGCCGTGTTGGCGAACTCACCCAAGGCGCCAACGAAGAAAGCGGACCTCTCGATCAGCGCCAGTGTTGCAAGGTAGTTCAGGCCACGGCTACGGACGGGCAGGATACCCGCTGACGCCAATCGTAGAGGGGCTCGTGCATCCAGCGTCGTCCGGCTCACCAAACAGAACAGAACCCAAGGGTAGCATTTGTGTAACACCTCAAACGTTGGCAGCATCTTTGCGATAGCCTCATCGCAAAAACCTAACTCATCTTCCGGGAAGGAAACTGCGACGATCGTAGAACCGGGCGCCGTCGCCTTGATCAGATCATTGGCCCGCCGCCAACCATCCGCCTGTATTCCATTTCGAGCCGGCGGAGCTCCAATGCTCTCCACCAGGATTTGGTCCTCTGGCACAACCGTTGCCAAATCATATGCGGTGTCAAAGTCGCTTTCGGTGTTCGTTTTACTTTCTTCCAGGCCATAGCTGTGACGGGCGCGATAGGTAAAAGGAACATCGGTGTCGTTCCAGACGAAAGAGATGTTATTGTGTTGGCCGCTGCTTAATAGCGTCGCGAACATCTCAAGTGGGCGTGCATCCTTGGCCTTGAGGAAGATTGTCGTATGGAGCGGATTGTATCCGACACGCAGTCCTAGTGCCTTAAACTTGTTAACATGCCACCGTTGTAGTCCTTCGACGAGGGTGCTTCCTTTCGGCGCATCGGAGACACGAGCTTCAGCCAGGAAGTCCCGACCATGGACAAGCTCACGGAACTTTCTTAAAGCAGCCACTTCAACATAGGCATGACGGAAAAGGCGCCGATGTTGGCGGGCATGGGTGACAGAGCCTAGCACCTCCAACAGTCTATGGGCGGAGCTTTCGTACCAATTCAAACGCCTGGGCATTAGGATAGAGTGTGCGCCGAGATACGAAACTCTCAGCAGAAACTTAAGCGCTCTGATCAGTCTCATTGCGGTTGGGCCTTCTATATCTTGTAGGTGCCGTCGTGGGAAGGCAGGGCGGGGGCGATCAAATCATCCCACCACAGTTTACATTTTGGACAGCCTGATACGGTCCAATTCTCTTTCTAGATAGGCGAAAAGGATTTCCGCGTCTTCTTTCTGCCATAACAATGTCTGTCCCTCCTGGGCAAATGGGTAGCTGTCTCCAACGGCGACTTCCGCATAGTCGGAAAAATATGTTTCGATATCGGTTATTAGGTACGGGACTTTTGTGAACGTTGCCATGGTGGCAAAGCCGCTTGATGTCCCGATGAACATATCCGCCCGGACGATCAATGCCAGTTCATGTGCTAACTCTAGGCCGAGTGATCTTGCTGCTGTCACGTTCGGTAGTTTCATGGCCTCGGAATCGATTTCGTTGTACCCGCCGACATGAATGAACTGAACTTGTGGGTACTGCCGCCAAACGCGTTCAAAGAAACTATTCCAAATTGACAGATCCGCATCCCTGTATGTAGTCGCGGGGTTGGGTGTAAGGCTGCTCTGCCGGGGATTCACGACTACGATAAACTTTCCCGGTAATTGTTTTTCCACAAATCGATCGACCCATTGATCATAGCCTTTGGGCGCGGTGAGGGTTGGGATCGAGCCATGTTTCACAAAATGGCGATTGATGACCATGTGACCGAAGGGATAGTGAACATGCCGGTCTAGTTGAACCTTGTAAGGCGGCCACATGGGTCTTTTTTGTCGTTTGGCGGCTTTGCGAACCAAATTCATTGTCATGCTGCAGTCCCGTAGGAAGTGAAGCGAGCGCAGCAAAGGTTGGCAAAACATCGCGCCAGCCAGATTGTCCAAATGGAATGTATAGTTCTCGGGCGTGATGAAACCTTGCGTTGGAGCCGCAGGGCGAAAGGGGTCGACGGAGACATACAGATCGACAGCAGAGCAATTGGTGTCGATGGCATGACAAGCGATCTCGATTTCCTTGGTCAACATGTCGCCGAGCGCGTAGTGATGATACTCGAAATCAATAAACGCGGGGAACACCCGGTCCGGGCATATATGTTCCTCGATCAAGTGTCGGTGTTTGGCCAAACGACCGAAACTCAACAATTTTTTCACTGCTATTGTCCTTCTATCTACTCGTCCCACAAAGTGGTACCAAGTAATGAATGTTTAAGCGATTCTCCGTATTCACCCTGTAAAAACCCAGCCACCGATTTGAGACGCAGTTTCATATCACAGGATCGAAAATACTGCTAACGGCGTTTCCAAACTCCGGATCTAGCCGTCGATATTTAAATAATTAGTGGCGACCCATCCCACTGTGCCGTCGATCTGAATTAAGCTCCAGCTGTTTGCCGATTCGATAACAAACCCTTGGTATATGCCAAATTTCAGCGTTCCCAGCACCGGGCAATCCACCCCGCCGCATTTGCGAAGCCGTAGTGCCGAGGCGCGAACAGATATCGTTTTCATGTCAGGTGCCATTCTGTCGGTTGGCCGGATGAATCCGATCGCTGTTTCGTTAGCCAATGCTACAGCGTTAACTTGGGAACTTTCCTTGAACTCAATGACGCGTCCGCCATGCAAAGGAAAAATATTGAAGCCGAGCGGTGCCATCGCCCAAGCAAGAAGAACTGGCTCCGGACATACGGGAAAATGCGAGGTGGCGAGATCGGCCTTCCATCCCGCTGGGTCCAAGTTGTTATGGACATTCGCTATGACGTCGGGGCGCTGATTGGTAACGTTCACCATACCGATTACCGTGTCGCAAACGGTAAAAAGAATTTTAGGAAACTTCATACCAAACTCTGAATGGCCAGCCCAGCCTGACAAGGTCAAGATCGAGTTCTTTGTGACTCGAACGGGTGTGGCTGCGGGAACGGCCTGACCATCGACCCCAATAGTGTCGACATAACCACCGAAAAAGGCGACCGCGTTCCATCCTGAGACCGGATACTGATCTTGTTGGTCCATCGAATTGACAGCGACCGAAGCGATCTCCGCCGTTAGGTCTGATGTTTCCCCGCCTAGGTTTTGGGGGTCGTTTTGTGTAACTCTGGGAAGCTTAATCTCGATCGATTCCGGTTTCTCGAGTTCAACAGAATACGTTGGCCCGAAATCAGTGTTTATCAGCACTATCACGATAACGGCGACGCCGACACCCAAGGCAAGACCGGTCGCGATGAAGTAAAAAAGCGAGAAGCTTGAGTTCGATTCTTGGTCCATAAGACTGTGTCTGACTACTCTGGTGAGTTCCTTACCTAATGTGATATTCTAGTGCGATACTTTTAGCCCTTGTTGTGGTTTCCTCAAGATACGGAGGCAACTCAGTTAATGAGCCCAACTGAGTTAGTAAACCAGGTCATTCGGTCTTCGCAACAACTCATCCTTCGTGGGACAAAATTCTCTTGGATCGTATAACAGAGCCGAGCGCGCCTCGTCATTATCAACAACCTGATCCAAGCCAGTTCTTCCTATCATGGCGGCAAGCGCTGATCTGCCGCCCAGTAGCGTGTTCACCGCCACTCCAGTTTTGACTATATCAGGCATCGGTATAGTAACTGTCGCGCGACGCAGTATCAACGCTACCCGTGCAATCATGTCACGGTAGGCTAGAACCTCCCCCCCCCCTAAGTAAATTGTTCTACTACCTCCGGCAAGAGGTACGATTTCGGGCGCACACTGAACTGCCTTCATTGCCGCTTGCGCCAAGTCTGCGGCATGTACTGGTTGCCGAAGTCCATTTGCCGCCCTCGGTATTGGAACTATCGGAAGATTACGAATGCTGTTCGCCAGTCGTGAAATATTCCGGTCCATGGCCGCGCCATAAATCAGTGTTGGTCGAAATAGGATACCCCGAACGTTCGCAGACCGACAACGGGCCTTAAAGGCCTCCTCTTGCGATTTCAACTGGGTGACTAGATCAGGTGCGCCAAGTGGGGCCGGGATGTCGCGAAACCGAATTGACGAGGAGCTAAAGGCGACGGCCGTCTTTGCACCCAGCTCAGCGGCGTGCGAAACAGCCGTTGTCGCGAGAGAAAGCGGACCGCAATGAATGACGGCTTCAACATTTGGTATTGATTCCGGCCCAGTGGGCGGTTCGTTTTTCCGCAGGTTCCAATGCGACCAGGTTGCAGGTCCAATGGGTGAGGCGAAGCGTGAGTTGTGATAGGTCGCATGGAACGGAATCTCTCTCCCCGACGAGTCTTTCAAAAGCCAAAGGCCGATTTGGCTGACGGCGCAACTGATAAGGATGGTCATCCTATTTCCTAATTTTGCATCGCTTCATTCGACCGCTGCGCACACGTTCCTAATACACACCAATCCTTCGTAAGGCAGCTGCCCAAATATCCCAGGGTTTGTAGCGAATAGCGAAGAGAAAGCGAAGAAGGGCTCCAAGAACTAAATTGCGAACGAAAAATGGGTGTAAGGCTTCAAACTTAGCCACGGCATAATTGAAAAACCAACGGCCGGCAAAGCGGCGTGCCAAGGCTGGACCAAAGTTTGCCGCATTGGAACCGGTTGTCATATTGTTGACGACCATTCGCAACAGTACCAGCGAATGACTATTGGCAAATATACCAACACCCGATTGGTTCGAATGTAACCGTTTAACGGCTAAAGGGCGAGGATCGTAAAGGGCCCCGCCCGTCAAAGCCAGAGAATGGATCGCGTAGGCGTCGCTGTATCCCTCCAGAGCCTCGTCGAACCCACCCTGTGCGGCGAGCCGAGCTTTGTTCATGATCGTTGCATGGCCGGCAAACCAGGAATCTTTTGCTAACAAAAAGCGATGGACAAATGGGGGCGCGAGGAAACTAGCTTTCCGTCTGGGGCGGGGCGCGAGAAACGCCGTTCGAGTGGCTCCGTCCTCTTGAAGCGTGTCATAGCCCGTTGAGAATACACCTGCATCTGGGGTGGCTTGTGCCAAAGCCTTGAACGACCGGTAGAATTCTGGTTCAACCCAGTCATCTGCGGCCAGGAAATGTACGAAATCCGTTTCCACGGTATCTAGCACCCGGTTCATAGCAGCCACGATACCTATATTGCACTCATGACGGACCAGCGACGATTGGATGATCGCTGCCAAGGCCGGTGCAACTAGGTCCTCGATCGTTGAGCAGGACGCGATGTCTACAATGATCAATTGTTCCAAGTTGTCCTTGGACTCGATGATTCGATCGATTTGTGCTGGTATGAAATGCGCTTGATTATGGCAGAAAAGAATGAGACAGAGAGACGGCCCTCTGGAAGACGCATTGTACTTGTTCTGTATGGTCGTACTATTCACTTTTTCATCCTTTGGGTGCCGGAATGTTAGTCAAATGAACCATATGAGAGTTCTATTGCAATGAAAATTTTAGACGGCAAATGCCGAAGTTGTAGATCCGATGATTTATCAGTAATTTTGGATTTGGGGCAGCAGCCTTTGGCAAATAGTTTGCCGGAAAATGCTGATACGAACGAGAAAACTTACCCCCTGACTTTCGCGCTTTGCGGGAACTGCTCGCTTTACCAGATTTTGGAATCTATTCCGCCAGAAGAACTATTTTCAAACTATCTTTATCGGTCGGCTTTTTCGGATGCAATGCAGGCTCATGTTTCGGGGCTGGTGTCTCGTTTGATCGGCGAGCGCAGATTGGGTGCCGATTCCTTTGTTATGGAGGTAGCCAGTAACGACGGGTATTTACTGAAGCACTATATCGCGCGAGGTGTTCCGGTACTGGGCATTGAGCCTGCCGAGAATATCGCTGATATTGCAATTAAAGAACACGGTGTCAAAACAGAGGTCGAGTTTTTCGAGGTCACAACAGCGAAATATTTCTACGACAAATATGGTGCCGCAGATGTGCTCCATGCGCACAACGTTTTTGCTCACTCTCCGGATCCCGTGGGGTTTCTCTCAGCGGTGCGCAAGGTTTTGAAACCCGATGGTGTCGCCGTTATCGAAGCGCCTTATGTTCTCGATCTGATAGAGTTGTGCGCCTTCGACACTATTTATCATGAACACTACAGCTATTTGTCGGTTGTGGCTGTCCATTATATGGCAGACCGAGCGGGATTGGCCCTGATTGATGTTGAACGAACCCCTATTCATGGGGGATCGATATTATATACTATTGCTCATCAGGGCACGGCCGCGAATGGTCGGGTCATTGACTTTTTAGACTATGAACGCGAAATTGGACTTGGGACATTGGCTTATGCGCAGAATTTTTCCCAGCGTGTTCAAAACCTGTGCCGAGAACTGGAGAAACACCTGCTAAATCGTGCCCGGAAAAATGAAGTGGTGGTGGCCTACGGTGCATCGGCCAAGGGAAGCACATTGCTGAATTATCTGGGCGATGCTGCGCGCAAGCTTTCCTTCGTCGTTGACCGGAGCCCTTTGAAACAAGGGCGTTATATGCCCGGAATTGGCGTGCCGATAAAGCCTGTCGAATCCCTCTTGGAGGAGCAGCCGGAGGCTGCTGTGTTGCTGTCCTGGAACTTCGAAAGAGAGATTGCAAGGCAGCAAAGGGTCTACCTGGAACGTGGTGGGCGATTTATCGTCCCGGTACCAAAATTGAGAGAAGTGACGCTGGCGTCGCTGGATTAAACGTCCGATCTTGATTTACTGGGTTGCGCCGCGAACGGCTACTAGAGTTGCGGCGATCGTCGCTTCCTTCCGCGTCGCGACGACGGTATCCCAAAAATCTTTCCAACAACAACTGTGATCCACGCGGGGCACGATTCGGATGGCGTTGCTCGCTTTTCCACCGACTCGCCGGACATAGGCCTGCGCGATTGACACGGGGATTCGTTCGTCATCTCCACCAACGAAATGGACCTGATCGACACTAGCCAAGCCACGTGCAGAAGCTGGATTCTTGGAACCGGTTAGCGGCGAGAGACGTCGGACACGCGTCCATTCATCTAAATCCAGGGCGCCGCCAAATGTGACCAGATGTCCGACATCGGGCCGTTCAGCGGCGATTAGGGATGCAATCGTGCCACCACCTGAGAAACCGATAAGATCGATCCGGTTGACGGAGAGTTTCCTTTTGATAGTGGCCAGAATCTCCTGATACGCCGAAAGGACTTCTGGCGCAAAGCGATGCGTCGTCCAAAATAGAGGATTGCAGGCTCCTAGCATGTCTCCTTCGGACAGGTACTGACAGGGCCGTGAAAGATAAACAACTGTTCTGTCGCGTTGATCTGCGGCATGCTGTTTGATTTGCATGCTGATATAGTTGGCTTCCGTAGCCGCCAGCCGAAGGCTGATAGGATCCCGCGGTGTTGGATCCGGCGATACTTGAGTGCGTGAAAGGAACGCGGAGCCATCTCCTTCAAAATAGACGGCAATACTCCTCGCGGACGCAACTGGCAGCCAATATCCCTTGATCAAGAAGTGTGTGGTTACGAATTGTTCCGGAATCATGCCGACGCCGTTCGCGATGTCTTTGGCTACGTCATGGCGTGTACCGAACAATCCGCCAGCGCAGCCCGAAACAGAAGCGGCTAGAAAGAGCATTGCAAGGGCGCGAAAGTTGCGTTGGACGGTAGTCATGGCTTGAGTGGTGCGTCGTTAAGGAATTTCAGATAGAGCCTCAGATCTTCGTCCCGGATCAGTTTTGGTAGTGTCTCATCAACATCAATGGAACCGTCCAATGGTCCTGCGCATGCTAAGACAAGAAGCACCATTTTAGAATCGGTCAATATCGAAACCGGTTGATCGATGAAGTCGTCGAACTTGGCTTCTTTTAGCCGTTGTATCACCGCGTCTATATCTTGCTTAGAACCGCCATGTTGCAGCTGATCACTGAAGTTTCGCCCCCAGACTATCAGGTTCGCAAGCTCGCGTGCCGTAACTCCAGACGGGCGCGGGCGCCAGTTTAGTATCTTGAGCCGGAACCCTGTGACCCAGACCCGGCCCGTCGTAGCCGCGCTTGATGCGACACCGAAGGCTAATGCCATCAAGGCAAGCCAGGGAAGGACCTCCGCGCTTGGCGCAGCGCCGTACCAAATTGTACTATGATAGGCGGCCAGAATATGAGAAATCGGGTTAAGGCTGGTTAGCATCAGGCTTGGAAAGGCGGGCAGGTCTCGCAACAGGAAGAAAACCGGTGATAAAATTACAACCATCACCAACGTGGTCATAACTATATATAGGGATATCTGCGGAAGCAGTTTCCGCATGAGGCAACTTATCATCCAAAGGCCGAACCCAAAGATTATCTGAAAACCCATCAATAGGGTAAGGCCCAAAAACTGACTATCTCCGGTGCCGATATCCAGTATTCGTATGGCAATGGCAATTCCGAATACCAAAATTATATGCGCCAGAAAGGGCACCATAGTGCCTTTAACGAAGGCTAACAGGATTGGTGTCGGGTTCGTGTCGATATAAACAGAAAGTTTATCGGCCGCCCGGTGCCCTTCAAGTACAATTTCTATGAGATGGCGAACGACCGAAACGCTGATCATTATAAGCGGAAAACGTTCAGGGCCCGAAAGAAGAAGGACAGATACCGAGACAAAGTAAATACTAAGTGATAGGACAAAAACCTCAAGCATAATCGAGGCCATTTTGAATAAGATTATCCAATGCCCCCGTTTTTTTGAGATGATCTTTCCCTGAATAACGTTGTTCAATGTGAATATGATTTGCAACACTATTAAGTGTTTAATTGAATTAAATCTATCGTACATTGTGTATTCCGACAGCTAACCTGAGAGCCCCATAAATTTACACTATCCGTCTATCATGTTGTCCCAACCGGTACTATTAATTTTTTTTTCGGACAGTAAGGCCGTGATGGGAAACGTGACCAGGAAATGGAATAGAATCACTGTATTGACGAGCAATAAGAACAAACTGGGGTAAAATTCAAAGAAATGCTTCTTGAAAAAGATCATCATTGATTGATGTTTACTCCAGTGAACGCGAATAGGGTTGCCGATGCTACACGCGCCTTTGTAGTGGAAAATCCTGGCTTTGGGTAGAAAGTAGACTGCCGCGTTCGCCTTGGCGAACCTCAGACATAGGTCGACGTCTTCAAAATGCAGAAAGTAATTTTCATCAAATGCGCCAATCTCGTCCAGCAATCGACGTGGCACCATCATGCAGGCACCGGATACCGCATGAACCTTGGTCGGCTTTGATGGCAGACGATCGGCGGTACGGTTGAAGTGTCGGAACCGGGGGTGGTTCGGCAACAGTTTGTGAATACCCAATAGGACACAGACCATCTGAACTGGTGTTGGAATGTCTCGCCGGCAGCCTGGTTGCTCTAAACCATCGGCGCCAACTATCAAGGGACCGACGATCCCAACGCCTCGTGTTTTATCCAGATGCCGGCTCATTCTTCGGATACTTCCCGATGTGACGCGGCAGTCCGGATTCAAAAAAAGGACATTGCGGCCTCGGGCCTTTGCTTGACCGATATTGCAGGAGTGAGAAAACCCTAAATTACGCGTCATGCGTTGGACGGTGATCGTAGGCCTGGATAGTTCCTCAATACCGTCCAGACTGTCGTCAAAGGATGCGTTGTCGACAATGATGATTTCTAGTTGAATATCGGACGTGTCTAAGAGGCTTTTGACCGCATCTTTCAAGAATTTTCCGGAATTGAAATTCACGATTATTACCGAGACATCGGGGATCGGTAAGGTCGAAGTTGTGTCGTCGTGTGATTTCATTCGCACATATACAGTGGTGGCTGCGGGGGGCCGAATTTATCAGCTAGCTCCGCTTTGAACACTCTATCGACCGGAATAACAAGCTCTAATCCTTGAGCGATGGCCGTGTCGATGTTTTTCAGGAGTCTGGTTTTGGGCATGTGTGGGGTACGTCCCGCGTTGGCCAATGCCGCGAAGTAAAAGGCGGCCGGGTCATAGGGCGATTGGTGCAACCTTTGTTTAGTCGCATCGAGTAGGACATTGTAGCGCTGGGTATCGAATAAATATTGAAAATAGCCGACTGCGACATCGCTACGGCAAGGCGACAGTTCGTAATGTCGGAAAACCAGTCGCCGCCAAAGCGTGTCGCCCTGCCCGATTCTTTGCCAAAAGGCGGCACCTTGGCCGCTGAGCTCATTAAATAAAGTTATCCCGACCAAGACCAGGGCTGCCGAATTCGTTTCCTCTATGGCCCGTGCGACATGGGTGATGATCTCCACCCCCAAGATCAGTGAGTCCCGCGGGCCCTCGTTACCTGGAATTAGGCTACGTTTTCGCCAAAGTTCTCGTAAAGCGAAAGCTTCAACGTTATCCGAACGCCACGGGTTCTCGGGAATAGCCGCGATGGAGGGGAGGTCCATATCGGTTCGTGAGAGATATGAGGGTTTGTATTGACGTATTTCCAGATTGAAGGATAACGAAACGACGAAGACGCCGAGAAAAAGCGCGCCAACGCCGATCAGTGCCGGTTTGGCGCGCAACGCGGAGCTCGTCATCTGACAAAACCGTCCGACGAAGGCCGGTTCCCGCAATTTGTCGGCGGGGGGGCAGCTACACCAAACGATTGCTACGGCGAGATAGGGAATGACGAAGATGAGCTCATACCAAACGGTTCCAAGCGCCATATAAAACAGTAGTAAATATCCCAGCAGGCAGTTCCGGTGTATTGCCGCGTACTGAATCCCGTAGGCGAAAATTCCAAGGTAAACAGTTAGCCCGACCAATCCTGTCGCTAAATATGTCTCAATGAAGATATTGTGGCTGTGAAACATGTCGCGCCAAACGAAATCCCAGGAATTGTCGTAGATTGGATGACCGGACATAAGGAGGTCGTTGTAGAAAAGGCTTTGAGTGTGTCCCCAACCACTCCCAAACAGTATTACTGGCGACGAACTTCTTGTCACTGATCCGGCGAGAATATCCAATATTAGCGATCTGGACGCGATAGACGGCGGTAAAAACTCCTCAGGTGCGTTCCACAAAAGTAAAGGCGGCAACGTTGCCAGCGCCATAACAAGTAAAAAGGAAAGCGCGTACCGGGAGAAGACGCGGGCACTTAACGCGCCCAGAAATGCCCTGCCTATCAGGAATACTCCCGAAAGACCGATGGCGAAGACCAGCGCAGCAAGGTTGTCGGAAAGCAGCAACAAGACGGCGGATACGGTCATCGTCAGTTTGGACCAGACCGGCATACCTCGCCAGGCTGTGATGCTGGCGATGATGCCGGAGAACCCCATATATGCATAGGTATCCGACCCTGGTATCAGCAAATTCAATCCTGGTTCCATTTTTTCGTATGTCAGGATTAAGGTCACCAGGACCAGACCCGTCAGTAAGCTCCAAACGCACAGGCTCATCCAATCGGCGTGCTCGCGGATTTGGCTGAAAAATAGGCAAAAGATTGCGAAAGCCGCGAACCAGAGCATGCCGTGTCCTGATTGCGGCGTTCCGACAACACTAACCAGTGGCTCTGGGGAGAGAATGACGCCCGGAAGAGAGGCCAACAGAAGCGTGAGCGCCGCGGTTGCGCCTCCTGGAATCTGGGCTCGTCTTGCGGTCGTTCCGCCGCTCTGTAGCAACAAGAATGAACAGCACAAGAGAGTACCAATATAGATTGCCAGGATAGAGGTCGTCGTCCATCGCCAAATGCCAATGTCGAAGATGGGGTGTGCCGCCAGTGGTGCGCCAAATAGAACTATGCAGGCGATTATAACCAAACACGATGATAGGATGCTTGTGGCGTGAGACGGTTTAGACAAAGGCTTGGGCGTCATGAGTATTTCCCTGGACGCTCCGAGGAGGTAATGAAAACAAGATGCCAGGAGCATGCCAATAACATCGCTGCCACTTTTTCACTGAACTTTCACAATCGAGTGCTTACGTTTGAAAGTATCTGATAAGGCGCATTCTGCCATGCCCGCTCTGGAAGGCAATACCGTGCGTGAATTGGCACCCATTCGATTTGTATTTGTAAACAGCGAATCCGGCAGAAATATGGTTACTCGGATTAAGCGCTAGTGGTTCATCGTTTGATCTGGTAGCATGAACTGCCTGGGAGGGTCGTTCAAAAGCACGGGAGTGTATGGATATGCGCGGGAGAACCTTTGCACTTGCCTTGACGCTGTCACTACCATCTGTGCCGGTTGCGGCACAGATGGGCTTTATGATGGAAGCCGTGTCCGGTGCGACAACACAAGCGGTTATTGAGGCCATTCACGGCAACATTCGCGAAGCTCTAAATCCCACTTTGACGGTCGACAGTGCTCAAGTCGTCCCTATTGTTGCTTCGTCCTCCGCCTATCAACGGACACTATTGGTGAATGGCCTTCAAGGGGGTAGTGTCGGTTTGGTCTGCCGATCAAGTCCGTAAGGTACTACATAGCGACATCTCTAATGTCGCCTTGACGGACGTCAAATGGGCACGCGATGGAAGCCGCGCGGTAGTTGGTGACGCCGACGGAAATTTCTATGTTGTTGAGTTTATGTCAGGAACGGTAACTCACAAGTTTCCCCAGACTATTGCGGGCACAAGCGCGATTTCGAACGATGGAAACACGATCACCGTTTTTTTAGGTGACGGGCGTGTCAAGATTTGGCGTGCTGGGCAGGACGCGCTGATCGCGAATTTGAGCAAAGGTTCAAACGCCTTGAGCTTCGATAAGGTTGGAGGGGCGCTGTGCGTGTCTGGTAAAGACGGTATGCAAGTCGTGCCGATTTGTGAGATGGCGAAAAGCTGACGGCTCTAAACTGAAATAGTTCAGAGCTAATCTGACGGTCACCGATTTTGACGCGGTCTCCGTCAGTTCAAATTCAGCCTATGAATTTTTCCTTCCAGATTCGTTTTCCGTCGCTCAGTGTCTGCGTTGGCGCTCTGCCTTCGCAGATTTTACCCTGATGCGTGCGGTGATTGTGGTAATGGATAACGTAAAAACTCTTTCGCACATTTAGGAATCGACGGCTCCTTTCTCCAGAGAGGAAGGAACGGGAGTATGGTTACGAGAGATGATGACAGTAAGCCGATGGGTGAAGTGGACTTGTTTTAAAAAAGTGGACACGACCTTCAACAGATTTAGGAATACTGATTGGAGGAATATATGGCCCACAAGAGACATTCATCAGACTTCAAGCGTGAAGCAGTAAAGCTTGCCCTTACCAGCGGTTTGCCCAGGGAAGCGGTTGCCGCTGATTTGGGGATCGGCAAGTCGACCCTCGGCAAATGGATCAAACCCAGTATCGGCGGGACCAGAAAGACGCCAGTGAGCCCTTGGGAGGTGCTGAGGGCGTGCAGCGAGAGCTTACCCGGCTCCCCGCCAAGAGAACAAGATCCTGCGTGAGGAGCGCGACATCTTAAAAAAAGCAACGGCCTTCTTCGCGAGCCAAAAATAATGCGCTACCGATTTATCGATGCGGAGAAGGAGTATCATCAGGTGAGCCGTCTGTGCAGTATACTGGCGGTCTCCCGTTCTGGCTATTATGCCTGGAGCAGTCGTCCTGCCAGCAAACGCGCCACGGAAGAGACGGTGTTGCTGGCCCCTATCAGGGCTGAGTTTGAAAGCAGCCATTATTCCTATGGCCGTCCCCGGATGGTTGAGGAACTGAAGGAGAAAGGCTGGGTCGTTGGTCACACCCGGATTGGCCGTCTGATGCGGGAAAATGGCATCCAGGCTATCCGTAGCCGGAAGAAATGGTATCAGCGTCAAGGGCCTGCGCCATCCTTTGGCTATGCACCCAACTTGTTGGAACAGGACTTCACAGCTGTAAGGCCCAATGAGAAGTGGGTCGTTGACCTATCCTACATCGCCACCATCCGGGGCTGGATTTATCTGGCCGTTGTAATGGATCCCTACAGCCGACGCATTGTGGGTTGGCGCATAAGTGACCGCATGAAGCAGGATCTGGCATTACAGGCCCTGAAGATGGCGATTGCCCTCAGACGACCAGAGCCAGGCCTGATTCATCACACAGACTGTGGCAGCCAATATATGGCGACAGAATATCAGATGACGCTGAAGCAGTATGGCGTCCTGGCGTCTATGTCAGGCATAGGAAATTGTTACGAAAATGCTGTCGTGGAAGCCTTCTTCAAGACCTTGAAGGCTGAACTGGTATGGCGCGTAAAGTTTGAAAGTCGTGAACAAGCAGAAAGAACCATCAATGAGTACATCATGAACTTCTATAACCGGAAACAAAGACATTCGACACTTTGCAACATCAGCCCAATGGCGTACGAAAATCTAGCCGCTTAAAGAGCACGGTCGTGTCTACTTTTTTAAGACAAGTCCAACAATGTACGCTAGGGGAAGTGTGCTTTCTTAAGTAACACAAGTTCCACACAACGCCGACGACACACAAAAAAGCCTCGCCAAGTCGGCGAGGCTTTTCTTTTGTGCAGGACGTGAGGTTATCCTGCGGTCGAGGGAACGAGCATCATGTCACCAGTTGTAACGGAGACGTGCACTCAGTGTATAGGTATCCAAGTTCTCACGGAAGATCGAGCCACTCGAGCCTTCAATATTTCCGGAGAAGCCGTGACCAAGACCGAAGTTAAAACCAACCGCTGCGTTCAAACCAAACTCGTCGTCGCTGGAGAAATTACCATTGCCAAGAGCGACGGCGTCTTCCTTGACGAAATCGTATTCCAACATTCCACGTGCGTAGGGTTCTATACGACCAGTGTTGTATCCGATCGTCGCGCCGGCACTGGCCCGACCGAGATCAATCGTGTTACCCGCAGATACGGTACCGGCAGAGTCGGTGAAACCATCCTGATCTTCGGTCATGTACATTACGCCGACACGCGGTGAAATCCGGACTTTTCCTTTGCCATAGTTACCTTCAACGTTGATCGCGCCCATTATGCGAGATGCGTCAAACGAAGACGTCGTAGCACCATTGTTAGAGGTAGTGTCGTACTCAACATCGGAGAACCCAACCAAAGCAGACATCGACCATTTATCGCCGATACGTGCCCCAAAATATGGCGTGATCGAATAGCCGCTACCTTCGAAGGTACCGTTATTGAACGCCGTGTCGATATCAAGGTCTTCAATCCCAAATGCAACACCAAGCACAACACGATCGGAAACCTTATAATCTACACCCAAGGTTCCCGCGAGGGCCGTACCATCGAATTCACCACCGGTGTCGGCACCGTCAACCCAGGTATTGGCAGCTTGAACCCAAATACCAGCTTTCGGCGCGTCGCCGTGACCACCTGCTGCTTCCCCGACCATTTGACGGGAGCTAAATAGCATCGTGCCTGCATTGCCGGTTGTCGTAGGAGCAGAGATGCCCACGCTTGGAGGAGCGATCGCAGCGGAAACGCCGGTGCTGACTTGCGCTACTACCGTCGCGGAAACTTGTGAGGACGTTTGAGACGTAACAAGGTTGTTTGCTTGTCCCTGATCGTCTGCAACGGAACTTTGGGCCATGGCGTTGGCACTACTAAGGGCGATGGCACCAGCCACTATTCCGCCAAATAAAAAACGTTTCATGTTGTCTTCCCTCTCACCTGAACAATCAAACGTCGAATGCTCCGGATCGTTCGTGGACTTTAAACTCGCCCCCTCCGCGAAATCGACAAGATTTCGATTCGACGTGACTTATTTATTCGTACCTACGAACTGAAGCTCTTCCGAGCACTCTCTACTACTTATCGAAATAACAGGCACCGCACTCGCGCGCAACCTCAATAATAACTTATTTTGCATATCATGGTTAATGGATCTTGTTTAAAGGAAGTCTGTTGCGAAATGGCAACGATGAGCGATCAGCGGGTCATTGCTTCACTTCAAGTGAGGGTAACAGTCCATCATCGCCTTTTTAAAGTGAACGGCACTGTCAGACTAAATCGGTTTGAGAGAATTGACGCTCGGCCTTAGCTTCCTCCGATGAGAAATCCTTTCCGCTATTTTAACAGCTCTGTCCGTCGTCGAATGATTTGGGACGTATGAGCGTGTTTAGTATTGGAGGATTTGGCTCATCTTGTTTTGATGACGGACACTGGTCTAAGCGGTCTTGTTGATTCAATCAGAGAGGCTTCTAGAAAGTCCGAGTATTCTGAATCTGACATCTCTCCGGAAGGCGCTGTCAGACTAAATCGGATTGAGCGTTTTGACGTTCGGCCTTAGCTTCGCCCGATGAAGAATCCCTTCCGCTACTTCAACAGCTCGCCGGAAGTTATCCGACAGGCGGTTTTGATGTATATCCGATATCCGCTGTCTCTACGGCAGGTCGAAGACCTACTGTTCGAGCGCGGCATCGACATCTGCCACGAGACAGTGCGGTATTGGTGGAATCGGTTCGGACCAATGTTCGCATTGGAGATCAAAAAGAACCGTATCCGAGAAGGCTGTTATTCTCGGTGGCGTTGGCATATCGATGAGGTGTTCGTCCAGATCAACGGAGAAACTCATTACCTTTGGCGCGCCGTCGATCACGAAGGTGAGGTTCTAGAAGTCTACGCGACAAAACGCCGGAACCGAAAGGCTGCCTTGAGTTTCCTTAAGCGCGCGATGAAGCGCTACGGCCGCCCGTCCGAGATCGTTACAGATCGGCTTCGTTCGTATCGTGTTGCGATGAAGATCCTTGGAAATGCCGAGCGCCAGGTTTGCGGCGCTAAGCTCAACAATCGTGCCGAGAACTCACATCAGCCGTTTCGACGACGAGAAGGAGCGATGTCGAAGTTCAAAGACGTTAAGACGCTACAGAAATTCTCGTCCATCCACGCAAGCATACATAACCACTTCAACCTCGAACGCCATTTGATAAACCGATCTACATTCAAAATACGCCGGTCAGCTGCGTTGACCGATTGGAGGTTATTGGCTGCTTAGAATTTGGCATCCAGGAGTTACGCTATTTCCTTGGCGCTTTCTCTGACAGTGCCTCAGGCACGCCTATCCCTAGTCTCCGCGCGCGTGTTGGTCCCGAAACTTTGAACTCTCACGTTATCAATAATTCATCAGGCCGGCTGGTTTAGTTGGTTTCGGGCTGTAGACCTTTGCTTTCGGTGCGTTCTGCTGCTTCAATTTCTCAGCAGAGGCGGGGGAAATGTCACAACCAACAACTGGCAATGTGCCAATAGATAGACTTATAGACAATTTAGCGAACGCTAAGGCAATTTACCAAGTCGAACGATCTTTGATGTTATTCATCAAGGATATCGGTGTTCCGCATGCCTTTTTTCACGCTGGAGCATTATCTGCCCCAGGAACCAGACGTATTCAAACCTACACCAAGCCGCCACTCTGTATCACATCGCTTCCAAGTGGCTGGGAAACCGCATATTCCAAGGAGCGGTTAAATAAGGTCGATACTGTTCTGCAAAATGCATTTAGGGGCACTGTCAGAGAAAACACCAAGGACCCAACGCAACACCTGGATGCTAAATTCTATGCAGCCAATGTTCTCCAATCGGTCAACGCTTTTGACCGACGTATTCTGAATGCAAATCGGTTTATCAAATGCCGTTCGAGGTTGAAGTGGTTGTGAATGCTTGCGTGGATGGACGAGAATTTCTGTAGCGTCTTTATGTCTTTGAATTTCGACATCGCTCCTTCGCGTCGTCGATACGGCTGATGTGAGTTTTCGGCACGATTGTTGAGCCTAGCACCGTAAACTTGGCGCTCAGCATTTCCAAGGATCTTCATCGCAGCACGATACGAACGAAGTCGGTCCGTAACGATCTCTGATGGGCGGCCATAGCGCTTCATCACGCGCTTAAGGAAACTCAAGGCGGCCTTTCTGTCCCGGCGTTTCGTTGCATAGACTTCTAGAACCTCACCTTCGTGATCGACGGCTCGCCAAAGGTAATGAGTTTCCCCGTTGATTTGGACGAACACCTCATCAAGATGCCAGCGCCAAAGAGAAAAGTTTCGTTGTTGGATGCGCTTCTTTCTGATCTCTGCGGCGAACTTCGGACCAAAACGGTTCCACCAATACCGAACTGTCTCATGGCAGATGTCGATACCGCGCTCAAACAGTAGGTCTTCGACCTGCCGTAACGACAGCGGATACTGGATATACATCAGGACCGCCTGTCGGATGACTTCCGGCGAACTGTTGAAATAGCGGAATGGATTCTTCATCGGGCGAAGCTATGGTTGCGCAATGAAACGCTCAAGCCGGATTACTCTGACAGTGCCGCGCGCAGCATTCGGCGTTTGATTAGTTTTGAAATTTCCCCTGCTTTAGGGTTTGCGGGCTTTGGTTGTATATTGAGTTCATGTAGTTTATATTTAGGAACTGAAACTCAGGTGTTGTGCGAGAGAGGTTTAGTTCAGTTTTTGTTGATTGCTGATTTGCGGTGGGTGCGGATGTCTGGAACTGGTTGGGCGATCCAAAAAAGTTGGTGAGGGAAAAGCATGACAGATCGGCCGGAAAAGGGCAATTTGAATGAAGACGATGTGATCGGTGCGATGCCGGTGGCTGTAGGTGTGTCTTCACCTCATGATATTTCTAACCACGAAGCCAGCACTGATCAAAGCAATAGCAAAGAAACTTCCACTGGGGCTCGCGGCGATGAGGCTTTTGGTGTTCCCAATACGTTAATCGTTCCAGGTGACCCTGAGTTTTCCCAGCAGTGGCATTTATTGAACTCGTCCAACCCACAAACAGATTTGAATGTAACCTCTGTCTGGGATGACTACCAAGGAAACGGCGTTGTCGTTGGAGTGATCGACGAAGGCGTCGACCCAAATCATAGCTCTCTGGCGGCCAATCTGAGATCTGATCTCGATTGGGACGCGGTCAACAATGATTCACAACCAAACCTTTCTGCTGCGGAACGACATGGAACATCCGTGGCGGGTATGATCGCCGGTAATATTGATGGAATTGGATCGGTCGGCGTGGCACCTGGCGCTGGTATCGCGGACTTGAAGGTTAGTTTTGGCGCTGGGTCGAGCTTTGCGGCATTCGAACGGGCGTTTGAGCGCGCAAGCCTCCACAACTTGGATATCATCAACAACAGTTGGGGCTATAACGGTTTCTTCTTTGACAACTTTGCGACCTCGGCGTTCCAACGCTCTGGGCAGTTACTGACGGACTATGCGACAAACGGCCGGGGTGGCTTAGGCGGCGTCACTGTATTTGCGGCTGGTAACGGTGGGCTCGTAGGACAAAATACAAACTATCATAGCTTCCAGAATGATCGTCACCTCATCGCGGTCGGTGCGACGGATCGGTTCGGCAATATCGCTTCCTTCAGCACGCCGGGGGCCTCGATCCTTGTTTCCGCCCCTGGTGTAGAAACCTATACAACGGACCGTGTTGGATCTCTTGGTTTTGCTTCTGGGGATTTTGCGTCGGTTAGCGGGACTTCGTTCGCCTCTCCGGCTGTTGCGGGGGTTGTGGCGCTGTTGCTGGAGGCCAATCCAAATCTAGGCGCCCGTGATGTACAAGACATTCTGGCCTATTCGGCACGCAATGACGGCGTTAATGGTGGCGGATTTGTCACCAATGGTGCGGGGAATTGGAATGGCGGCGGCCTGACCTTTAGCCACAATTTTGGTTTTGGTCTTGCAGATGCCCACGCGGCAGTTCGATTGGCGGAGACATGGCGCCAAACATCGACATTCAACAATGAGTCCTCGGTCTCTGTGACCAATACAAGTAATCTGACGATCCTGAACAGCGGAACGGTAAGCCGCACCCTCAATCTTTCAAGCGGCATTGATATCGATACGGTTACTCTCGATACAGATATTACGCACAGCTATATCGGTGATCTGACGATTACGCTGACATCGCCGTCGGGCACGGTCAGCACGCTTGTTGATCGACCCGGCAAAGGGTCCGGCTCTACCTGGGGGACGGGTCAGGATAACATCGACTTCCTATTGACGAGTGAAGCGTTTCGCGGTGAGGACAGTGGTGGTCTATGGACTGTGCAAATCTCCGATGCGCACTCGCTTGATGGCGGTTTTTTGGATTCTGTGACACTAGCAGCTTATGGTGATGCGGGCAGTCAGGACGACACCTATGTTTTCACGGATCAATATAGCTCACTTGCAAGTGGATCTCGATCATCGACGACCGATACAGGCGGCAATGATATCCTGAACCTTGCGGCTGTTACCAGTGCAGTAACAGTGGATCTCGCTGCAGGTAATTTTAGTTTCAGCGGCGCCAGTCACACGCTTAATGGCGACTTTGAGACGGTGTTTGGTGGTGACGCGGGCGACATCCTTGTTGGTGACGCAACAGCGGATGAGCTGGTTGGCATGCGCGGCGCAGATACACTGACCGGTGGCGCTGGTGCCGATACATTGTCAGGCGGACGTGGCGACGATGTCCTATCTGGTGGCACTGGTGAAGACATAGCGGTTTATTCTGGCGCGTTTACGGATTATTCTATTACTCTGGACAACGGTGCTTTTGTAATCGCGGATCAAACGGCAAACCGAGACGGCACAGATCGTCTGTCCGGTGTGGAAAAAGCACAATTTTCCGACGGGTTACGCGATCTCGCGACGCAACCAACCTTGGTTCTGAATACATCATCCGTTGCGGAGAATTTGGCCGCCGGGACATTAGTCGGTACGGCATCGGTTCTCTCTGGCGGTTTTGAAACCTATGCATTTTCATTTACAGGCGCCCACACAGGCGACTTCACGATTGATGCCACAACGGGCCAAATTCGCACCGTACGGGCCTTGAATCATGAAGAAGCAGCCACGCACACTCTCGTCGTTCGGGCTGCGGGTAGCGACGCGACAATACTTGAAGAGACTGTGTCGATCGCCGTGGACGACGTCAATGAAGTAGCAACAGGTCTTTCACTTTCGTCGACGAGCATCGTGGAAAATGTTGCCATTGGCACATCAGTCGGCACAGTCAGCGTAGACGGCGACCCCGATGTAGGCGACACGCATAGTTACTCATTGGTCGATAATGCCGGTGGTCGATTCTCGATAAACTCATCGACGGGTGAGATTACGACCGCAGCAGTACTAGACTACGAATCGGCATCCAGCCATGGGATTTCGATCCGCGCGACCGACAGTGGCGGGTTGTCGGTTGATCGAACTGTCTTTGTTTCTGTAGCCGATGTAAATGATGCTCCTGATGTCGAGGCTCTCTCTATCACTTTGCTCGGGGATGCGGTTTTCGCGACGGGCAAAATCAGCGCGTCTGATCAAGAAGAGGATTCGTTAAGCTATTCGATCTCAACGCAACCAGACTCAGGAACAGTCAGCATCGATCAAGAAGGGAATTTTTTGTACACCGCCGCAGTCAGTGCTGGCACCGGTCAGGTTGACAGTTTTGATGTCCAGGTTTCCGATGAAAATGGCGACGTTTCTCTCCAAAACATTAACGTTCAGCGTGCTGATGTTTCGAGCGGGACAGGACAACTAGAGCCCGTCAGTCACCCTTCATCAGTGGTCGGAGTGCAAAATGGATTTGGCAATATCGCAGTTTCTCCAAATTCGAACTCAATTGTAACAGCCTTTTTCAGTAACTACACACCTGCCTCTTCCCCTGGTGTTGATAGGGGTGCCAAAGGCGATCTGGTCGTTCAGAAACTAAACTTAGATGGAACCGCTGCATCACCAGTCCATGTGGAAGGTAATCAGGTCTTTATGGAAGATTATAGTCAACCCAGTGTGGTTGGCCTCGCCGACGGCGGGTTCGCGGTTGCTTGGTACGGTGGATGGAGTCAAATTCCCTATCAAAGCAGCAGTGGCGGTGGTATCGAATATCGACAATTCGATGCCGCTGGAAAAATTGTGAGAAGCCATTCTGTTCCAGGCTTCCAGAATACGAGCTATCGATATCTGCAACTGAATCAAGGCCACAATGGGGAAGTCCTTGTCGCTTATGCGGAAAGCACGTTTTCTAATGTCGTTTTGGGCGAAATACAAAAAGACGGGTCTCTCGCTAAATACACGACAGGTGTTGGCCAATTTAGTTTTGGTTCGACCAGAGGTTTCGATTTCGATGTTACTGAGAATGGTTATGTCATCGCTGGCAAAGGTCCGGGTTCTTCCCAAAAAGTAAATATCTACGACAAGAGTTTGGGATTGATTTCGTCGAGTACTGTCGCATCACCGGGAGAATTGGGCATTTGGGCTGTGGATGCAGCCGAAGCGCCTGACGGAACAACAGTGGTCGCTTTTGTAACTAGGCATGGAAGTAACCACGCATATCAACAGGAAATTTTCGTTAGGCGGGTTGCCCAGGATGGTACTGAAATTGGCAATCCTGTTTCAGTCGCGGCTGGATTGTCCGGAATTAATTGGCCCAGTGAAGTCGATCTCGTGGTTGATCCGAGTGGTAACGTCCATCTCGCCTGGAACACGGGCACTCAGTCGATCAAGCGGTCGTTTGATTCGGCACTTTCTCCGCTTGGCGATGCACACATCGTAGCGACTGGGTCCGCTGGAGACTATCATAGCCGAACCAATGACTTGGAGTTCGATAGGAATGGCGACTTATACATTTTTGAAACCAATGAAGAATCACCGGCAACAATTGAGCGTAAAAGCTACTCTCAGTTGAGTAATGGTTCTTATATTGGCACAAATGCTAACGAGTTGATCGTTGCCTCTTCATCCGACTCAAACGTTAGCGCCGGTGGTGGTAATGACCAACTTCAGGGAAGTGAGGCCGCAGATACGCTGAAGGGTGATGCTGGTAACGATATCATTAAGGGCAATGGCGGCGCTGATACGCTGACCGGCGGTTCCGGTGACGATAATATCGATGGTGGCGCAGGGGTCGACGTTGCCGTGTTCACGGGCAATCAAGCAGATTATACAGTTACATCTACCGGCAATGGGCTCGTCGTCAGCCACAACAATGGTGGCGTTGATGGTACAGATACGCTGGTCGGCGTTGAGACGGGCCGTTTCTCAGATGGCGATGTTTCATTCGGGGCTAGTCTGCAACTTACTGGTGGGCTCAACATTAATGAAAATGTGGCATCCGGTGCGTCTGTTGGCCAGATTTCAGCTGTTGATGCGGACGGTGGTACCTGGGCTTACAGTTTGACAGATGATGCCGGTGGCAGTGTCGTGATTGATAGCGCTACTGGGGCAATCGCAACGGCTCGCTCGCTGGACCATGAGACGGCAGCGACACAGACCTTCACAGTGCAGGCGTCGAGCCAGTCGGGTGAAACATTGACAGCGAGTTATACGCTGGATGTAAACGATGTGAACGAAGCGCCAGGCTCGTTGAGTGGCGGCTTTGGGACGGTGAAGGAGTTCGCACGGATCGGCGCAGTAGTTGGTGCCGTCGGTGTGCAGGACGACCCAGATGTTGGTGATACGCATACCTATTCCTTGAGCGATGATGCCAATGGCATCTTTACAATCGACAGCGTGACGGGCGTTGTGAAGATCGCGACGCACCCGACCGGGATCACGGCGGATACGCTGAACCTTACGGCAGTTGTCACGGATAGTGGCGGTTTGTCGGCCACGCAAAGCTTCTCCGTCGCTTATCAGGATCTAGAGGCGAGCGCACCGCAAGCTTCGATCAGCAGAGTGTTGGTGCGTGCAGGCAGTGACTCGCATGGCAGTATCGGGCGTTTCCACGCTGGTGCCGGTATCGCAGAGATGGAATTGTTAACGTCACCGTCGAACGGCACGGTAACAATTAACGACAATGGCACCTTCAACTATCGTGCGGCCGACGGTTTCAGTGGACTGGACAGTTTCACGGCACAATGGATTGACGGTAACGGCATTGCCTCATCGCAAACGGTACAGGTGAATGTTGTCGACACGGCGGGGATGAGCGGTTCGCTTCAGGGTTCGAGCGACGCCGATTTCTTTCTCGGCTCCCAAGAAGCGGATAACGTCGATGGCGGCGGTGGAAACGATGCTTTGAGTGGCGGCGGTGGGGATGATGTCCTGAATGGTGGTGCCGGTGACGATGTGTTCGAAGGCGGCGACGGGGATGATACACTGAATGGTGGCGCTGGGATTGATGTCGCGGATTACTCAGATTCTGGTAATCGGGTAGTAGCCAATCTTGCGACGGGCGTTGCGACAATAGAGACGATTTCCGGTGCTGGTTCGAATGAAGTATCTTCGTCCGTTGGCACTCAGGAGACAGATCAGCTTACGAGTATCGAGGGTCTTGTTGGCAGTGCGTTCAATGATGAACTGACTGGTGACGCTGGGAACAACGTGCTTTCGGGCGGTGCCGGTGATGATAGTTTGGTCGGTGGTGCTGGTGGCGATGCCTTCCGTGGCGGTGATGGTATCGATACGGCTGACTTCAGCGGTGCGGACAGCCGTGTCTCTGTTGATTTGATCTGGGGTGGTGGATCGCACGGTTATTGGGGCAATGTCTACGGCAATAACGAGGCCGTTGGAGACAGTTTTGTTGGTGTTGAGAACGCAGTTGGTTCGAACCACGCTGACAGTCTGACTGGCGATAATAGCGCGAACCGTCTTGAGGGACGTGA
>SPJK01012673.1_pt1 | contig 44675 bp, 56 predicted proteins | sample 3741771 | NCBI WGS metagenome assembly SPJK01 (sample SAMN10925997, study PRJNA522277) | cold seep metagenome | isolation source: Elba SIP-enriched marine methane seep metagenome, extraction at timepoint T2 | place: Italy: coast of Elba, Mediterranean Sea
AGCAGAGGTTCGGATTCAACAGGCTTACCGTAAAGAAGCTGATGAATCTACTGCCTACTGGGAAGTGAAGGCCGCTGAACTGAGAGCAGAGGTCAAGATGCGGGCGGAGTCGCAAGGCATGGCCGCTCTCGCAATCGACAGCCTCACCGAGCGTGCCGAGAAAGCCGAAGCACAAGTCACTGCGCTGCAAGTGGCATTAGCTTACGCACTCGATACTATCGAGGACTGTTGTGAGCCGCCGCCGATGGCTGACATAAAGATGGCCGAACTTCGTGCCCTCACCACCGATACCAACAAGGAGAGCAGGGATGAGTGAGCCAACGCCTGATTGCCCAAACGGAACGGCACGTTGTCAGAATCCAAAGTGCCAACAGTTAGCAACCGAGACAGCACCGGCCATGACTATGACCGCGAAATACGGCGACGGCACAGAGAAAACTGAAACGCTGCTGGAAGCACCGGCCTGTAACTGCCTGTCACAGTATGGCCCCGCCGCGGGAGACACATTAGCAGCACCGGCCTCATCGCTGGTGCAGCGGCTGAAAGAGAACGCTCGAATTTACGACAGCCCACGAAGCCGGGATGAAGGTGCAGCCGCCGCAGAGATTGAGCGGTTGGAAGCGGACTTGTTCCGTGTTCGCCAGCTACACAAGCAGCGCAAGAGTCTTGTTGACATAGCTTTACAGTCTCGGCGGGAGTACCGGCAACGTGCCGAGAGAGCCGAGGTCAACCGGGATGAGTGGAAGCAGATTGCTACTGATCGTGCTGAGTCTATTGCAAAGGCAAGCAACCTACTAATCAAGACCGAGGCTGCATGGGATGATGCGATGGCTGCGTTGCGGGGATTGCTAGACGCACTAGACCCTGAGCCACAGGAAGGCAAGCGAGATTGGCTCGGCCAGTACGACGCTGATGAATGTGTGTTCTGCATGAAAGGTGACTACGGCGCACACGTTGAGAACTGCCCGATAGTTGTAGCCGAAGACGCACTCAAGAAAGGAGAATGAACGTTAACAAAACGCCGACCAACTAAGACTTAGTAAGTAGATATAGAAAGTAGAGAAAGAAACATGGCAGGACGACAAGCTTTGTGTGAAGAGTGTGCTGGATACGGCAGGTTCTGGATAAAGAACCAGCAGATAGATGGTCGTGGCAAGGTGCGCTCAGAGAGCATCGCAAGGGAGATTAAATGCACCATCTGTGATGGCAGTGGCAGGCCGGTTAACAACCTGCTTTATGAAGAGCCTGACTTCATTGCATCAGCAGACAGGAAGCCAGAATCAGAAGAGCAAATACAAAAAGAGGCGGTGGCTCTTGTTGTTGAAGCAACAACAGAGTCTGAGTCAGATGAAATGGAACTGAGTGTATGAGCGACCTAGATAACGAACGTGAACTAGGGCTGCGTGCTCTTGAGTGGTACTCCGTGTATAAACAGATCAAGCAGCTACGGGAACTGCTTGGTGATAAAGAGATGGCACTGAGGGATTCAATGGTGGCCCTTAATGCTGAGCGCAGAACAGTACCAATCCCTGAACTGGATGCCACCGTCACCGTTGACTTCACTGATGTAGTGGAGTGGGATGAACAGAAGCTGTATGAACTTGAGCAGATAGTCGGCCGAATGGAGTTCGAGAAGCTGCTAACAAAACCAAAAGTACGCCCACTGGACAAACGGAAGCTGCCATCACTGCTTAAGGCAGGTGGCAGGGCGGGCATCATAGTTACCGATGCTAAGTCCATCAAAGGTAAGAAGCTAACGATCAAAGGAAAGGACAACAACGATGCCTGAGATACCAACCGACAGCGATGGCAATCCACCTGAGAGTGAGGTTGAACTAGAAGAACTGATCGAACCGGGTGAGTTCAAGGACGTTGAGGAATCCGATGAGCCTGTTGAACTGGCAACAGTACACGCAACAACAGCAGTCGAGAGCATGGATAAGCCGAGGGGCCACACCATCACTGAACTAATCACCATTGCAAAGGTAGCTATGTCTGCACCGTGGATGGTGAAAGACCTTACGACTGTTGAAGAAGCTGCCATCAAGATGATGTATGGACAAGAACTAGGGCTTGGCCCGATGTTCTCACTCCGTCATGTCTACGTGGTACAGGGCACACCGGCACTCTCTGCTGGCCTAGTCGGTGCACTGATACAAAAGTCCGGTTACTACTGGAAGGTCAGCGAACACACCGATGAGGTCTGCGAGATTGAGTTCTACACAGCAGACAACGAACTGATTGGTGTGTCTAAGTTCACGATGGAAGACGCTAAGACTGCTGGTCTTGTCCGGAGTGGGAGCGGGTGGTCTAAGTACCCACGGAACATGCTCTATGCCAGAGCACTGACCAATGGTGCTAGGTGGTACACACCGGCAGTGTTTAACGGGCCGATCTACACACCAGAAGAACTGAGGGACAGCACTATTGAAGAAACACCAGCAAGTTCATGGTCAGGTGGTGGAGCGACGAAGGCTTCTCCTGTTCCTGCTCCTAGCATCCCTGCTGGCCGCACTCCTTACCCGGCAGATAGAGAGCAAGCAATAAAAGACGGATGGGAACCATGCCCTGAGCACCCGGACAAGGTGTTCTTTAAGCGTGGCAAGATGCGTCAGATTCAACACCCAACTGGCGAGAGGCATGAGCGTAAGCCGTGGTGCTCACACGAAGACAAGCGGGTTGAGGCTATGAATAAAGTCATTCGTAAGATGGATGATAAAAGCTTCCCGTCTGAAGAAAACTATCGGACTGAGTGGGTAACAGAACGACTCACCGATCTTGGTGGCGTTGCCCCTGATGAATGGAGAATCGTTGACCTTGTTGAAATAGAAAGGCTACTTGATGACGACACAGTATGAGCGACCGAGTTGCCCTCGTTGCGGCAGTAGCAATGTCTACACGCTGAAGAAAACAGACCAGCTTCAGTGCCGTCGGTGCAACAAACTAGCCGAAAAGGATGAATGGGATGACAAAGAAAAGCCGAGGCCGTAAGTACGGCTTCAAAGCACCACACGGTTTAAGTAATGGCAAGAAGGTAACGGTCTATCTTTCTGGTGGTGCTGAAAGATGGGGCGAAGACTGGCGGATGCAGGTGTTCTTCTTTGGGTGGAAAGGCAAGCCACCTGACGAGTATCTACTTTACCGCCACACCTACAACGGCAAGGTGCTGCAAGCACGACAGTCCAACGTCGAAAGGATTGAAGAAGGCTGGAACGGCGTGCCGCTGGATGTAAGACAGGTTAAGCAGCACGAAGTAGAGAAGCAGGTAAAGAAAGCAGAACGCATCAACAAGGCTGCGCCTGTCACTGTGACAGAAGAACCAAAGAAAGAGAAGATCAAGATGAGAGCACTACCCGAGTCACTGATTGATGAAGCACTGGACTTCCTTGAAAGCGACGAGTCAGAAGACCTGAGCCAGCATGAACTATCAATAGCACTAGGCATTGGTCACGGCAGCATGACTGCTATATACAAGGCACACCGGGGAGAGAAGATTAAGCCTTCATACAACCGGAACCTGTACAACAGAACAGTCAAGCGCATAGCCCAGCGAAAGAAGCTGCCACCACCGCCTGAAGTACACAAAGAACAGCCAGCCCTTCAGGATGCGCTCCTGACTTCAGCGTCGCCACTGGCTATGGCAATCTTCAAACTCAACGACAAACGGCAGGCACTGATGGTTGAAGTGGCAAAGCTTGATGCTAAGATCGAAGTGCTCCGTGAAGTAGAACAGGAGTATTTCAACTAACCGAGTGGCCGGGGCTAAGACAGGGCAAGCTGTTTCCGTAATCAGGCGGCACGTTCAGAGTTAGGTAGCTCTCCATGCGCTTGTAGCAGGTCGTTCGTCTTCGTCCATCACGTGTATCGGCAGCTAAGTTCAGTGCAAGTCTGAACTCCCGGCCACAATTAACTGCTACACTCTTGTTGACTCTAAGCTTGGTCGGCAAGAGTTCATCCTTTCAAACGCCCTCGGCATATTGCCGGGGGCTGTTTCTTTAAGCTAAGGTCTTGAAACTCAGCCGACCAAACAAGGAGTTACGATGCCCGGTCTATCAGAACTACGCAATCCAAAACTTGAACAAGCAATAAGCTACGCAGACAAGGGGTGGCGTGTCCTCGCCCTCGGAGTCAACAGCAAGATACCCGTTAAGGACACAGAACTTCAGCCGAACGGCTCCCTCTCAGCTACCACCGACAAAGAGCAGATCAAAAAACTCTGGAAGCTATACCCAAAGAGCAACATCGGCATAGCAACAGGTAAAGAATCTAACCTGACAGTTGTTGACTTCGATGAAGAGATGCAGGGCATCGTTGAGAAGCACCAGTTCAGTCCGCCTGTCACCACAGTAGTCAAGACACCAAGAGGCGGGCATGTCTACCTGCCTTATGACCCCGAACTAAAACAATCAGCCGGTCTCATTGAGCACATTGATGTTCGCAACGATGGCGGCTACGTGGTTGCACCCGGCAGCGAGGTTGATGGCAAGGAATACAAGTTCATATGGGACAAGCCGCTGGTTGAATGGCCCGAAATCCGTGAAAGGCTAGAAGCGGCACGTTCAGAGAGCCACAGCAGCGGGGTCAAGGGTACCTTCACAGCATCAGACTCTCCCTCGTGGGTCTCTGAAGCCCTGATTAACGGTGCTAAGAGCGGACAGCGCAACGACATGGCCGCAAGGCTGGCCGGATACTTCCGATCTATCAACCTTGCCAAAGACATAGCCCTCGCCAGCATGAAGCAGTTTGCTGAGAACTGTGACCCGCCACTGGACTACTCCGAGATGAGGCAAGCACTGGAATCAGTGTGGCGTTACCTGCCAAGCCGACCATCAGACTACAAGGGCATCAACCTAGACCCTGCCATCGTTGACATCTCCATTGCTAACAAGCGTGTGTTCCGCTGGCCTGACTCCGATGTGCTCATGTCCTGTGACCGCATCACCGATAGTTCCAATGGCCTGAACTGTATCGTGCGCTTCGGTACATCAGAAGCACCAAACCTATATGGCCCTGTTCGAGTCAACCTTTACAGCGCATCGGCACGAGACGCACTGGTCAGACAGCTTAAGCAAAGAGCAGAGCGCAACTGGCTCGCCATCATTGATAACGCAACAGCACTGATTGTTGACTCGATTGATGGCACTGAGAACCTGATTGATCTCGCAGGGTACAAGCCAAGCAAGCTAACCGGCTGGTCTGTACGACCGTTCGTAAGAGACGGACTGGCTAACATGATCTATGGAGACGGGGGTGCTGGTAAGTCAACGATTGTGGCAGCGATACTACTTAGCAAGGCCATTGGTCGGCCGGTAATACCGGGTATCTATGTTGAGGAACCCGGCCCGGTCATGATGGCAGATTGGGAGACGACACCAGATGAGTTTTATTACACGTGTAATGCACTTCTTGCAGGGGTTGGTTGGGTTGGCCCTACTACCCATCCTGTTCTATACCGTCATTACGGTGGGCCTCTTACAGATCATCTACACAGCCTGCAAAGAGATATATCAGATCATGAGGTCACGCTCGTCGGCGTTGACTCAATCGTCCCGGCATCGGGCCTTGATGTCACAGACGCAGAGGCAGCACGAGTCTACTTCTCGGCGGTCAATGAACTAGGCGTTGCCTCGCTTGGCATCACTCACGTAGCAAAGGGACAAGACCTACCGTATGGCTCGGTGTACTGGAACAACCTGAGTCGTAACAACTGGCAGGTTCAGAAAGAAGAAACAGCAGGCGACAACATAGTTGGTGCTCACCACAAGAAAGGCAACAGGACTGGCGGACTTCATAAGCCCCTAGCTTGGAATGTTCTGTGGGAATCAGACACTAACGACAACCCTGAGCGCATCACCTATGAGACCGTAAGCGTCCATGACTTTGCTGAACTGGACAAGGGTGCATCGGCAGCAGATCGCATCATGGCTTACCTCAAGACTGCACCTGAGAAGCTGCCACACGAAGTAGCAGAGGCACTTGATCTCAAGGCAGGCACTGTCAGAACGAACCTGCGTCGTGGTACTCAGAAGGGCATGTACACAGTGGATGCCACTGGTAGGTACTCAGTTAACAGCACGCTGAAAGGAACAGAGGTTGAAGAAATAACACCGGAACCAGAAGTTAAAGAGCCGGAGCCAAAGCAAGGAGAGATAGCTGATGACCTCGGGTTCTGATAACGGCAAGCTTCATGCTGCCATAGTTAATAGCCACCTAGCATTGATAGAGAAGGTGTTGCCACAGGCTGAACAGCACAGTGAGTGGCACCTTGAGATGCTATGGAAAGCAATGACGGACGTGGAAACAAATGAACGAGAAGCAAGACGACAAGGGTTCACAGGATGCATCACAGGTAAACGGTGCGACCCCGGAATCATCTACACCTGTGAGCATTGTGCCGGAGAACAAACTTTCTTGGGGCGTAGCATTGCTGGCCGACAGCGTAGTGAGGTTCCACGAGAGGTTCCAAACAGGGAGCCACAACCCAAACTATCCGGCCTTGTCAATCAAAGACCGACTGTATGACAGGCAGCGCCTGTTTACTGAAGAACTGGTTGAATACCAAATTGCACTGGAAGATGAATCAGAACAAGCAACGCTTGAAGAACTGGTTGACATGATCTATGTGCTGATTGGACACCTAGAGTCAGCAGGGCCAGCAGGCATAACAGCACTTAACACAGTAAGAGAAAAGAATGACAGGAAGACTAACGAAAACTACGGAACCAACAAAGACGGAAAGATCACCAAGCGAGACATGGAAGTGGGCCTTTAGAGATGCCAAGTAAGCACTGGAAAGCAAGCGAGAGAGGCATGGCAAGGCGGCTCGGTGGCCGCAGAGTCCCGGTCTCAGGCAGGCAGAGGGGTGACGTACCTGACATTGCTCACCCTGATCTAGCTATTGAACACAAGTACGGTAAGGTCATCAGTGTGCGAACACAGACGGCTCTGGAACAGGCCGATGCTGCTGCTGCTAAGACAGGCGGCATCCCGGTAGTTACATTCGAGCACGTCACTGCTGGTGTTACCAACCCTAACCTGCTTGGTGTGACCATGAAGCTTGAGGTCTTTCAAGACCTAGCAAGGAAGGCCGGCATTGACATTGATGAAAGTGCTTACAGTTAAGAACACTGAGTACAACCCGGTATCCTGCTGTGAGAAGTGGTCGGAAGAAGGAGATTCTTACTACTGCCCAACACACCTAACCTACCGCATCCCTCGGTACTGGTCATACATAGAAAAAGAGACCCCGGAATCTCCGGGGTCTCTCCGTTGAACTACCCATTCTTCTGTTCAGCAAAAAGAATGGATTGGGCTATTCAGTTAAGTCAGAGTTTTTGTTGAACGGTCTCCTTTCTGTATTCCAAATTCATGCTGCATTTAGCAGTCATTCCAAACTTTGTTGGACAGTTTTTTAAGCTGCGCTTTAGACTCTCAGGCCGGGTGCATTACCAACCGTCTCAACACCCGAGTCACCACGCATGTTGACAGCACTCGGCCCTTCTGACGGTGGCTTGAGTACCCATGTCATGTTGTCGAAGCTGACCTTTGGTCTCGGCCAACCACGAGCACTTATCTCAACTTTGTCGCCACGCTTCAGGTAGTGCATCCCGTACCGTGGGTCTGTCAGTAGTTCTGGTGTCCACGTCTGAGTCACGCTAGGCGCAGCCCACGTAATCTGATCGGGCACCGTGTCATATGTCTGTTCAGGAGAGTTGCGAATCTCACCCGGCTCTGTGTCCAGCAGCACGTCACCCCATCGGGTAGCACGTCCATCACGAGTGAACACGAACTCAATGCTGGCATCAACACCGTTGCTAAAGCCAGAGCCACCAGCAACAGAGTGCATCATGTCCTTGAACAGCTTGCGAGATTCCATCACTCCAAGCCACACAAGCCCGTCACTCAGACGGCCAACAAAGATCACATCCGGGTCTGGTACAAGCAGAGGCAGAGTGTCCTTAACAACCTCTACCTTCGGGTCTCCTGCCTGATGCTCACCAGTGGCACGCTTGTACGTCTCTCCTGTCTCAACCACCGTGTCGCCAACCTGCACGAACTCCGGCAGTTCTGACCAGCTTGTGCGTTGGAAGCCGCCCTGATTCGGGTACCTGACTTCACTGATGATGCTTGCCCTCTTCTCTTCCGAGAGAGTACGCAGTTCGATGCGTGGGCAGTACCTGTTAAAGATGTAGTCGTATATGTCAGTACGGCCCATGTTTAGCTGAGCGTACTTAATCGTCTGACCTCGCCTCTGTGGTCTTGGCAGTTCGTATGAAGCCTTAACAACAGGGGCTTTCTCTGCATAAGCAGCCAGCTTCGGGTCAGCAGTTGCGGTAACCATGTTTCTCCTAGTTGATGGCTAGCGTGCTTTGGAAGACCATCTCCCATTGCGAGCCACCTTGAGATGGTGTCTTAACAAGTGACCCTGCTCGCATGACAACAGGGTGACTCGTTGGAATGCCATCTCTATCCATATCCTCGATTAGATAGAACGTCGCCTCTCGATTTTCAAAGGCTTCGATGTCTGTTTGTAGTTGGCTTGGATCAGTGACATCATCCTGATTGCTACCGTTATGCAGCATCGCACCGCCAACCTGTACTTTGATTGTGAACAGCTTCAGGATTTCAACAATCGGGTAAGCATGTAGTTCAAAAGCTTTGAACTTAGCTTTCTGCTTTGACCCGGTGATCGTTCCCTCGAAGTACAGACCTATATCCCTGAACACAGTAGCAGTTGCGAAGTCGGTTACGTCACCAAAGTACAAGGTCTGTACGGATGTCGCCTCGTTGAGCGTACCAAGTGATGCTGATGTGTGGTCTGCTCCATCTACTCCGAACTTAACAGCAAACGGCTGTGTTGAGTCGTTGTCCCGCATAAGGACTTCAAGGTGAGACGCAACCTTCTTCTCCGTAGGAGCATCGGCATCCCATCGGGACGTATAGAACGTCTGCGTTGATGGACTGGCGGGAAGATCAGCACTGTCATTCATTGGTGACAGGCCCTCATCAGGCAAGGCCCAACAGTCAGTGATGACATAAGGCAGGTTGTCTGTTGAATCTTGACCTGCATACACACCAAGCAGGTGCGGAGTAGCTACACCTGCGATGTCCCAGTTCACAGTAGACGATGCTTTGGGCAGAAGAACTCGTGAACTAGAGGACGACAGCGTGTAGTAAATCTTCAGTTCAATGTGGTCTACCGCTGCGTTCTCTGCGCCACCCAAGTTATCTGCTGCAATCGAGACACCGAAGTTAGAGTTGTTAATGTCTGATGGAATCCAAGAGGCACCCCACAGGTCAGTGCTGCTTCCGTAGGTGCCGCTTACTGTGTCCGTAGCAGGCCACGTGGTTCCAGTATCCGCCTTGTTAGTGCCGGTTTCTGTTCCAGCCTTAAGCAGCCTTACATCTGAGTCTTTTACTGAGCCACTGTCTTGTCGCTCGAACCTCATCTCGACACCGGTGATGATCGCTGCCGAGGGAATAGATGCACCGAACTGAGTAGCCCTCAACGCCTGCGTGGTAGTGCCCTTGCTGCCGGCGGCAATGGCATAAGCGTTGTTACTTGTAGAAATCTGACCCGGACTGCTCCAATCAGCAGCGCCACCATTGTCAAAGTTAGCACCAGTAGATGGCGAGAGCCATCCAGTATCAAACGAGGTGGTGCCAGATGAAGCAAGTGCAGCAGGCGACACGCTCGGTGCCTCTGCTCTCATGTGCAACTTCATCCTGCCTCGCTCATCATAGGAAGCAGAGAGCAGTTGATCGTCAACGAACAGCCACATCTGGAACGGGTCGGACGTGACGGTGTAAACCTTCCCGTTGATGATGAAGGATTCAGGCTTAAGAACAAGTCGGGATGCGTCGCTTAGCTGCAATGAAGAGTTAAGTCTTAGCAGTCCACCCGAGCCACCTACCGGCAGGTAAAGGGAGTCATCAGCAGGGAAGTGGTGTCCGCCCTTGAAGTGGAACTCGTTCGGGAACCTGTCCAGTTCTTGCGTCTTGTTCTCGAACAGATCGGCCGACGTTCCGTCGTTATACACACGTCGATACACCCACAGCCCGTCCTCTTTGCCAGCTACTACCGTGTCAGCAAAGCCATACAGTGCAGTGATCGGGTGATTGGTCTCACCCACTGTGTATATAGATGACCAGCTACCGCCATTAAGAGGGTTAGTAGCTGACCGTATTTCGTTCGAGTCTTCGCTCTTCCACAGGGTTGTCCTGCTCTTAGTCCAGTAGACAGCAAACTTAGCATCACCTGTCAGGGTAGATACAGTCCATGTCGTGTCCGACCCATAGATGTATGCAACCTGTGAGCCAAACGCCACATAGATATGGTTCGCAGCAGTGCCTGCCGAGTTCCTGTAAGCAATGATGTCTGTTGCTACTGCGCTTGCATGTACATAGACAGCATCCCACTTGAACTCATCAGCCGTACTGGTGTCTAGCTTCGCTACGATGCGACCAGCAAACGTATAAATATCACCGTCATCAAGGACTGCAATGCGTGTTGGGTCTGCTGTAGTAGCACCGGAGTAAACAGTGAAGTCATCAATGTGACCAGTGAATGTACTGGTGTTTTCAGTCTCTATGGTGATCGTGACCTCAGAGGCTGAACCATTGATAGTTCTAGTGGCAGTAACAAGAGTCCAGTCTGATGCAGAAGTAACGCCTGTCCCTCTGGTGGTTCCAACACCGTCATCAATCTCGATCTGTATACCGCCTGAGCCTGCTGACTTCTTGAAGTAACAGGCAACAGTAAGAGATGCACCCTGATACACAGTAGGGTTAGACAGCGACTGGCTGATAACGTCTACGTTAGCTGTCGTGCCTGTCCATGTGACCTTGCAAGACTGAGAGCCAAGAAGCGTAGAGCGAAAGTCATCGGTTGCTTGCATATCCACGGTGCCATTTGCACCGCTGTCATCTGACCAGCCATCATCTGAATCAGACTCAAAGTGTGGGTTCCGCAGCAGCCAGCCAATGGGCTGACGTGTGTTACCTCTGCTTGAGCCGAAGTTCTTGGCAATACCGGGGCCAACCACTCCGGGGAAGGCAGCATCCATGTTGCCTGTGAGGTAGCCCTTATTACTTTGAGCGGTAGAGTCAATCAGTGCGCCATCTGACCAGTCGTCTTGCCGCCACACGAGATGGGACTGCGGGTCACGGTCGTCCAGAGTAAAGCGACCCTCAGAGATACGCTGTCCAAGAACAGGTACACGCTGCTCCTTGTAGTCCTGATCGCTAGTAGCAACCAAGCCCATCCAGTTCTGCCCCGTGTCCGCCTCATCTTCAGCAAGAATGAAATCGAACAGAGACTGACCGTCTTCACGGTCACCCACCATGTCCTTGAATGTCTGGTCTATTGCCATTACCTAACCATTGAGAGCTTAGGGCCTTTAGCTCGTGCCCTGTGGTAACCACCAGCTAGGTCTTCTACTTCATTGAGCAGTTCGCCTGCACGACCAAGAAGATTCTGCCTAGTTCGCTCATCCCCGAACGCTGACTTCTCAGACAGCAGGATGATTGCAGCCTGTGCCGAAAGAAGCTGCTCTTCTGTTCTATCTACATCCACTGAGCCTGTGTCAGCAGACGGGATACCAAGAGGGCCACTGCCCTCGACTACCATCACTCTGCCGGTAGGTACTGCTTTACCGCTGGCTCTCTTCGTAATGTAAAGCTGGCCCTTCTGCATGAAGCCATCACTTGCGCCAGCCCTGCGGTACGTCATGTCTGTAAAGGGTAGGTCTTCCAACTTGCCTAGCTGACGTGCAATGAGTCTGCCATTACCACGGTTGGCAGCAACAGCACTCATCTTGACAGAACTCACCTGAGTCATCTGGTCAGCAGGGAACGGGTAGTAGTGAACATTGGTTGCTGAACCTTCTACCCATATGCGACCGATGTGGCCTTGTGCTGTGTCATCGTCTTTAAGAATGGTAAGCACCACTTCACCATCGGCAGGGATGTTGACGTTATCGGTGCTCAGGACTTCCCATCCGCCGCCGCCTGTGTGGTAACTGGACAAGGTGTTAACGCCATCGACTGACAGGCCGATGCGAATGTCGCTGGCAGTAGGTGTCTCTACTTCTGCATACACCTTGATTGTTCCGCCACGGAAGTCTTCGATGTACGTAGCGAATTCACCCGTCATGGTGACAGACCCGGTTGCACCAGAAGCGATAGCAAGAGACTTGAGTGAACCCTGTGCCTCTGCACCTGTTGCTTCAGAGACAGTGACAGTAGTAGCCGTCCAGCCATCAGGAGTAGAGGCTCCGCCCCAGTATTCCCAGCCTGCGTTGTAGACCGGAGACCCGGTGACCATGCCGTAATACAGATACGGAGCAACAAGTATGCCCCGGTCATGGAGAATCAGTGCCGCTCGCTCAATAGCATTAACAATGTCTGCCCTGCTGTATGACATCAGCATGAACGCCAGAGAGTCAGGTGCTGCGCCCAGCGTCGGGGCAAAGTTCAGGGTGCCAGAAGACTGAACGAATGTCTGAACCATCAGGCTTCGCTCTGTGGGCGAGCCACCGTCTATGTATAGATGCTTACCAGTCCACCTGTTGTTCGGGTAGATAGTAAGGCTGCTGTCCACAGCAGAAGAGGTGGTGTTACCTGATGATTCAAAGGTTCCATCAAAGAACCCCTGCCCGGTCTTGCGAGCAGTGGCTTCAATGACATTAAGAAGTGTCCGTGCCATTACTCAAACTCCCCGTTGCGGTACTTAGCACTGTTGCGCTCATTGGCAGCAGCAATGATCTGTTGAGTTTCTTTCTGCTTAATGAAGTCTTCTGCCTTAGACCCGGAGACATCACTGGGTCGCACCTTAATCTGTTCTGACATGACCCATACGTCATCCTTACCCGGTGTCCTGTCCCATGTAGTCACCAAGTATTCAACATAGAGAAGGTTGCCGTCCCTGTCTCGGACTGTCTCGCTGTCCATTGTTTCTGTAACAAGACTCACAGGTGCACCACTGATCTTCCACGCTTCAGATAAGTTACGAGAATCTTACCGTCTTGTCTCTGGTCAGTTACCTCTACCACCTCTGGTGGGTCGTCAGAATCCTGCCGATACAGGTCTAAATAGAGTTTTTGGTCGAGTGCCTGAATACCATCGTTGGCATCGCCCTTCACCACATCTGTAGAGATGCTTGCGAAGTTCAGCATATGCCGTCGCTTGGCTGCGGTGTCGATTGCCATTACGGGCCACTACCGATTTCTTCTTTCGTACTGGTGCCAGCAGCATCAGAAACAGTGGCCTTCTGATCGACGGTTGTGCCAGCATCGTCGTACAGGCTGAACGTAGAGCTAGTTTGCTCTTTCTTGTTCCGCCAGTTCTTGTACAGGTAACCGATCTTGTTGACCAGTGATGCTGTCGCAGGCGGAGCGGCCTGCCCCGGCTCTGCAAAGGTGTCGGTGTTCATCACATCCAGTACCTGAGCATTTACGTCAGCAGCAGATATGTCATTGAGTGCGTCGATCAAGGTCTTCAGTGCACCCAGTCCATCTACACCATTGTCTAGGTCTGTCTGAATACCATCCACGACCGTATCGACGGTAGCAAGAGCAGCAGCCGTGGCGAGCGTGGCGATCTGGGTGTCTAGGTCAGCAGCAGCCAGCCCAACAGCAGACCTAACACCAGCAGCATCAAGGTCATTGAAGTTGGTGTTAGCTGTAAGCGTGCGTGTTGCAGCAGCCCACACATCCGTAGCTGCTATGTCATTGAGGCCGTTAATCAATGCAGCGATAGCACCAAGCCCGTCAATGCCGTTATCAAGGTCTAGCTGAATGCCATCAACCACGGTGTCTACAGTTGACAGTGATGCGGCCGTGGCAAGGGCAGCGTCGGAGATTGCAGTATCTGCTTCTGTGTTGACCTGAGCGGCACTGAGATCATTGAATGAGGTCTTGCCTGTAGAGTCTGTTGGAAGACCGCCAGCGGCACCTGCTGCTGCATCGGGCAGTGCAGTTCCGCCAAGACCCCGAGTAGTAGACCGAATCTCGAACCACCCTGCAACGAAGTTCACGGTCTGTCCATCAACGGTGACAGACGAAACCACTACAAAATACTGGGAACCGGCAGCATAAAACCCGGCATCGGAGTTGTTAGAGAGGTCGATTGATATGCCCTGAATACCGGTGATGCTGTCAAGGTCTATGCCATCGGTATCAAGCAGGGTGTACCCGGCATCGGAAGACCTCTGGGTCATCCCGCCGTCTTTATAAATCTCGATGTCACTTGTTGCCAGCCCCGTCATGGTGATCGAGGCACCAGTGCCGCCGTCGTATGTGCCCCACGGAATGATGAGGGTGTCATCGACTACTGGATAGAAAACCGGGTACGACATTTATTACCTCACAAGATGCTCTAGGAGCAGGCTGTTCGTGAGTTTACCACCTATCAAAGCTGGCTCCTGATCGACCGGGCCAGCACCACCGCTTGCCTTAAACAACTCAACTCTTGCACGCATATCGTCTGCCGATGCGGTGGCCGTTCGGCTTGTGTAAGTTACCGTTCCTGCCCCTGTAAATATCCGGTAGCCGCTGGTCATTGCAATGTCTGTGCCTGAGCCACTGCCGCCGTGTTCGTTACCGTCTGTGTCACTGCCGCCCGTTGCGGTTCCGCCGAACGCCGTTGCAGGTGTTGTCCAGTTAGACGACTTGTTGATCTGCGCCATCCCAATAGCGATGAAGTCGGCTTCCGAACCTGAGTCTGCTGAACCAGTCGTGATAACTGTGTTGGAACCTTCTGTTCCTGCTCCACTTGCTACATGAGGGCTGGTCGTATCGGCTCCTGTAATGCGCCACCCGGAGACGACCATCTCTTCACTGACGGTATTCGATATGTTGTAGGTAGCACTGCCTTCGGACGAGGCTATCTTCCACGCAAACTGCAACCCCTGAGTCATCGTCAGTTCGGTGAAGCCTGTGCCGAATGACCAGTCGCCACCTGACCCCATCTTGATACAGGCTCCTAGTACCAGTAACTCGTCATCAGCAGGCGTGGCTGAGAACACAACGTCTTGGTTGTCATTGTTCGAGTTGTCTTGAGACGATATCTGTTCAACAAGAACAAGGGCCATTTACCGGCCCCGCTTCCATGCCCAACGAATAGATGTCTCAGGAAGCTGGTTCCTGTCAATCGTGCTGCCGTTATCAGACCGGGTTGGGGTAAGAACCTTGAGGTTGGTGAGCGAAAACGTACTAACCCCTCGGGTTGTAACTGTTCGGCTCCTGCCATCTACCTCAATCTCAAGTGACCCAGATGTCAGGTTCACAATAAGATCAGATACGTCACGTGTCCCGCTCTCAAAATCAAAAGCGATTGTTGCGCCTTCTTCTTGTGCAAGAACAAATCTTGGCATTAGTTTGACGGGGGCCGAAGCCCCCGCCTCATTACCTCTTAAGCCACGTGATGTCAGCTTCTGTTGCAGTGGTGCTGGTAGCACTCATTTCAAGGCCACCAACGTCATCGTCAATGTCGAAGGTGTACTCAGTAGAAACCTTGAGGTTGATACCGCCCACGTCAGGAGCAACGCTGCTCAGCAAGCCGAGAGCATCAATAGACACGTCGGCACTCAGGGTGTTAGTCGGGTCAAACTCTACCCAGTACAAAGGTACTTTAGACCACGGCACGGCGAGTGAACCCTGAAGTTCTGCAAGTGGTACAGCTTCCCAATCCGAAGGCAGAGTCCACGTGAAGTTGCCATCAACTGCAAGCGTTGCCCCGGCCGAATCGGTGCCATCGTTCTCGCCTGCCGCAGCAGACCAGCCGCTCGCAGCACTGTAGCGAACAGCGAAAGCAGAGCTATTTGAGTTTGCTGACTCTATTTCAAACCACACTCCACGGAACGGCCTGTGTGAAGCGAAGAGAAGCTTACTTACACCGCTCATAGCGTCAAGTGTGCCACCCGATGTGCCCGCAGTGCCCCGGTCAATAAGACCATTATCACCACCCAGCAGATCGGTATACGTGCTACCGCTTAGAAAGTAAGCAGCTACACACCTTGGAGCCAGAGCAACGCTCATCTCTGCCGTGCCAGCAGTGGAGATAAGTATTTCTCTGTACCCGTGGTACGTGTTGTAAAGCTTTTGCACCGTATCAGCGGCGTTGTTTGCTGGAATGACTACATTCTCATCAAACTTGGAGCCAATAAGAGGTGCATCAACGACTGGTGTTGCCATGATTTACTCCTTAAAGGTTGGTTCTGCCGCCTGCTGGCGCATCAAGAAGGTTAACGATAGCCCCGGTGGTTTCTCGTAGCTCTTCCTGCCACGCAATCAGTTCTTGCTTTGATTCTTCAACCACAACCTGAGACTCTTCAGAAGTCTTTAGCTGGGCATCACGGATTTTTTCGAACCTTGCTCTAGCCGCTGCGATCTTCTTGTCGGCATCTTCGGCTATCTTCTTCTGGTCTTGCTGCTTACCTAGATAGGCAGCATAGAGAGCCTGAGCCTTGAGGATGCCCTTAGAGATTGCATCTGTATTTGTTGCTGGCATGACTCTCCTTAGTAAGCCGGTGCGATAACTCGGAAGTTGTTGAGTGCCACTGTCCGTGAGGCAGAACCCGCACGAGCAATGACAAGTGCGTATGCACTTACGGCAGTAGCCCCCTCAATACCAAGCCCGCCACCGATGGATGCAACCTCTTCACCGTTGATGTATCCAGTGGCGTTATCGCCATCAATGCGGACTCCCATGCGGTATGAGGTGCTGGCCGCAGGGGTGAATTTAGTCAGTGCTTCAGACTGTACCGTGGTTGCCTTGGCCGAGTGGAAACCCCACTCTCCGTCGTCGTCGGTGTCCCAGACAAAGCTGGCGTGGTCGTCGGCTGTAGCCGTTGGCGTTGCCTTAACAAGCACAGCCCCACCGTTGTCATTGGTCGCATCGGTGAACCCGACCTCAACCTTCATGGTCGTGATAGTGGCGGGGAGCGTAATAACACACTCCATGAGTGCGCCCACGTCTCCGCTATAACCCAGTCCTGTGTGGTACTGGGCTGTACCGTTGTCTGAGGTGCCCGAGACAAGGCTAATGCCCGTCGCTGCGGCTGTGAGTGCTGCGGCTGTACCGTTGGTGGTTGCCACAACCTCGTCCTTTACCGTGTCGCCGCCGCCGTCATCTCGCCATACACGGTACTCAATCGAATTTTCTGCAAGTAGATCACGTCGCCACCCATCGTGGGTTCCACGAACAATGTGGAGATCGGTGGGCTGTGGTACTGGAACTGAAGTGCTCATGATGTTCCTCTAAAGCTCATCGCCATATGTAATAACGTCTCGGTCACGGTTGCCGGCAAGCTTTGGCCTACGCCTTGGCTGGCTGGCTACTTCTTCAAACGCAATGCGTTCTTCTTCACTGTCATAGCCGAGAGGATTGAACAGGCCCTTGCGGTACATGTCCAGTGCTGTCTTGGTATTCATATGCAGTGCTCTGTTTTGCCTGTTCGGACGCTGGAACTTAATGCGGTTGCACCTCATGTGAGGTTTGCCGTCCACCATGTACACATTGCCACCGTAATCCTTGGTGATCGGGTGGTAATGGAACTTCTTAGCTCGCATCAGCACAGGTACGTGGCCCTCTTTGTAGAGAGCGTGGTTGGGTGGAACACCGTCAACCGGGATAAGAGTTACGGCGTGCCGCTTCCCTTGTCCGGGGTCAACCGGTGTCCACCCACCGTTTTTCGCTGAACCAAGCTGCCTGAAACCACGAGCAACATAGTCGTTCATCATCCTGTGTTTGGTCTCTTCAGACGCATCTTCAGGAATCCAGAAGAACATGTTCGGCTCGTTGTATTCGAGGTCAGCTACCATTCATCGCCTCTCTTGGACGACCCGAATCCGGCGCAGGTTTGGTGCCATGCGGTACTCCGCCAGTAGCACTGTACTGCTGAGAAGGCTTGCCGGAATCAGGTGAAGACTTGCTGGTTACTGCCGCACCGCCCATAGGCTTGCGTGCACCATGAGCCTTCATGCCCTGACCATTGGTCGTTTTCTTAACCACGGGGAGTTGCCTTTAGCTCTTTCTTGTCACCAAGGGTGTAGCCAGTCCACGTCCTACCGAACTCCGCATCAGAGACAGGCACGTATTCGATGCCATCCTCTGTCTCAGTCTTGAGCGCATACGTCTTGTTCGGAAGGTCGTTTCCCTTCTCATCCTTGGCATCAACTTGATAACCAGAGTCGCCGGGGAGCAGTCGAACGGCCTCGGAGAACTCCCCGGTTACAAGGTTCTTTACCGTAGCCATGACTACGCTCCCTTTGCCCAGACACCAGAGGTGTCCCGGATTTCCTTCCATCCGTAGATGGAGTGAACTGCGAAGCGGTGAGAGTCAGTGCTGATCTCGTAGTCATCAGCCGACCGCATGTTGTCCACAACAACAAGAGCGAGGGCCTCACGCTGCCACATACCGTTGTCGTGGCCTGCGGCGTTGGTGCCCTCAGTGTTGGTGGACATGTAGAAGTCAACACCGTAGAGGTTGCCGAAGCGACCACGGAAGGTGCCGTTCTCGGGCTGTTGGGTTGACTGAGAAGTGGAGTAAAGCTGGTTCACGTACTTCTCAATCTTCAGGAACTCAAGCTGCTGAGCAGCCGAGACGAGAGCAAAGCGGCCCTCTTCCTGTGCGTTGGCATCGTTCAGGTACTGAACGCCACGCAGCACGTTGTTGTCGGACAGGCCGACCCCAAGCGTTCCAACATTCTGCGTGAAGTCGTCAATCAGACCTGCACCGTCGTCGTCAATCTTGAACGCAACGGTAAAGGTCGCACGCTCAGCACCTCGCTCAAGCAAATCCATCTGCGTGAACAGATCGAGTTCGTGCTCAAGGTCGAAGAACTTGTAAGCGTGGGTGTCAATCGCAATGTCCACTTCCGTCATGAAACGGAGAACATCGGCCGTCAGGGTTGCACCAGCAGTCAGCACGGTTTCGTTGGAGCCGTCGGCTACGTTGAAACCAGAGACTGTATCCCCGGTGTCACCAACACCGTGAACATGAATGGTGTCACCAATCAAGCCTGAAAGCTGCTCTTCAAAGCTACGGTCTACGATATTGCCCATCACGAGGTTGGGCAGGAGCGAGTCCCGTGTAGCAGAAGACCAGACTTCAGCGATAAGAGCATCTGCACCGGTAGAAGCGGTGTCAGTTATTCCAGTCGCCAATGTATTGCCTCAGTTAGTTCTCCTGAGTGCACGAGCCTGTTCCTTGATGTCCTGAATGGACATGGGTTTTCCCGACTGTCGGGCTTCTCGTGCCCGTTCTGCAAGACCGGTGAAACTTGTAGGAGCAGGCCCGCCTACCGTCTCTTCTCCGCCGCCGCCGCTAGTATCGACGGAGCCGTTGGAGAGATTGGCATTTCTCAGGGCTGCTTGTATTTCTTCTTGGACTTGCTCACGGGAGTAACCGTCGGAAGATTGTGCTTTCACGGCTAGCCTAGCGAGTGGAATTGCTGTTTCAGGGTTCGGGCCATTCCATGCTTCCCGAACTTCTGCGAAGGTCTCGTCGTTCTGAAAGTCGATGCCATTGTCATCAACTAGCTTCATCAACGTGGACTGATGTTTTGTTATGGCCTTGGCCCGATTCGCTGCTCGGTCGTTCTCTCTAACCCAGTTGGCGTATCTTTCTCTGCGCTCGTCAGGGTCATCCGTCTCAAGGAGAATCTTCATTCCCTCTTGCATGGACTCCTGAACTCTTGCGCCTAGTTCATCAACTGCGCCAGATGTTACTGAGGTAGACCGAACTCTGCCTTTCATAACAGAGACCTCTTGTGACGTTTGCTCAAGAGCTTTCGTCAACTCAGAGATTTTTGCGGTGGCTTCTTCTAGTGTCTTCGGTGCGTCGTTAGAGGCAGCGTTATCACCGTTAGCCTGTGGGTCGTCAGCCATTGTTGTCCTTTCCGGTTGCGGTCTTGCGAGCGTAAACCGAATTGCTAAAGCCTATGCCAAATCGTCTTTGGCCGTCAAATCATTATCGTGCCTGCCGGAGTCGTATAGGCGTGTACGTCTCCGGGTAATAGGCAACAAGCAGTCTATCCAGTGTTGGATTAGACATACGCATACGTAGTTCTTGCTCATCAATTCTATTAAGAGCTTGATCTAGCATCGGGTTCTGTCGCAGTCGCTGCTGCACAGTCCGTGTCGAGTTGCGGTAAACCCTAATCAAAGCCCAGAGGTGCGGCTGCTGCTTAAACATATTCGCACCAAGGTCGAAGTAGCTACGCATCTGCTCACGGTGAATCATCGTGTAGTTACGGAATGCCTGTGGTAGCTCACGCAGCCTGTCGTTGTTCATCTCTTCCACAACCTGACGGGCATCGTGGCCGATCTTGTTCCAGAACTGGTTAAGGCGAGCATCACGCAGGTCAAAGTCAAAGCGACCTGTTATCTCGTTATCAAGCTCGGGGTCATGGACAATCTGAAGGTACTGACGGAACAACAACTCTTCAGGTGTGCCGTCGTCAGGCAGTGCTTCCAGTTCCTCAAAGGTCTTCTTGAAGCGGGAGCTTTCAGCAAGAGAAGTCCACTGTGCTGACAGTGCGGCACCGTACTCTTTCCATGCTGTGCGAATGCGAGAGATAGGAACATTGCCGGATTCATATGCGGCGTTAATCTCGTTCAGCTTATCTACTTCTCTCTCTCGAAACTCATCCCATTCAACAAGTCCCTCTTCCAGCAGACCTCGCTGTGAGCGTTCCCTTTCGGCTTCACCCCACAGGTCACTGAACACACGGCGAGCTTCTGCCTGCATAGCTGGCGGCTGGTCTTCCCAAGCAACACCACCTGCTCTCCACTGATTGTGTGCTCTCTGCCATCCCTCGTCTGTGGCGAACCACGTTCGCTCTGGTTCAATCCTGCGCTCAGCCTCGTACTGGAACTTTGCAAAGGCAGGGGTCGGGTATGACCGCATACCAACAAAGTCCAGACCAGATCGCAGTGCCCGTTCTTTAATTCCGCCGCCTTCAAGGAGTGCTGACTGAAGGGCAAGTGGCATCAGACCTTCACCCACCACGTTTGTAGTGAAGTTAAAGGCGTTGTCTCTTGTCGGCTCACCAATGAAGTTGCGCCCACTGATGAGGTCTATCGGCTTTGAGACAGCCGGCCCAAAGTTAGAACGCAGGAAGCGGAACGCAGGGTTACGCATCAGGTCATCTATCGACCACCCACGCTCACCGATAGAGGTCGGGTCGGATGCTACTCGGCCAAGCAGAACAGCCAGTGACCTGATCTTAGAACCGGGGCCAACGTTCTGCCCCGAAACACTCCATGTAAAGAAAGCAGGGTCGGCAGGATTCAGGTGTGAAAGAACCTCATCAACATTGAATGGTTCTCCACGGGCCTGTTGCTGTGCTACGGACAGAGCAATAGCTATCCCTGAAAGCGCACCTATGCCACGTATCAGTGCGTTGCGTGCTAGCTCCTGCCGAACTGCAATGTCACCAGAGGCCCCGCCCGTGGCGGCTGTCCTCAAGCTAGCCGGGTGGCGTAGCGAAGAAGCTGAACCTCTTAGGGCATCAAATACCAGTGCGCCAATGGCACGGTTATATCGAGGTGCAAGGAAGGCGATGTTCTCTGCCATTCTCTGGCTAGATGTAATGCCCAGAGTGGAAGAGTTAGATAGCCCTCTGATCTCGTTGATATATGCAGCAAGCTGTGCACGCTCCTGTGGGTTGGTGGCAATGTGCTCCATGCTCTTGAGCATCTGAATACCAGCAACATCAAGAGATGCTTCAACACCCTGCTGGAACGGAGCCAGTCCACGACCAGCAGCCTGCACTGCACGGAACCTGCTCCGAGCAATCAGTCCGCCACGAGCCAGTGCCTCAGTGAACTCGTTGCCTGATGTAGACAACAGAACCTGCGGGTTGCGGTTCAGTAGCTCGGCGTTATCAGCAAGCAGTTTGTTCCGGTAGTTCGAGTCCATGAACCCCTGAACGTAAGCCTTGCCTGCTTTGCCCCATGTCTTCGGGTCATTACCAAGCAGCATAATCAGGTGGATAAACATGCTCGATGCGTCACCGCCAAGCTGGAACAAACGCACAACAGATGAAGCATCGGAAATCTTCTTGGCTCCACCCTCAAACAGACCCTCGGGCGGGCGAGAGTCAGCCATCTTCAGGGCAGCTTCATACGCATCTACAAAGCTATCCCGCTCTGCCAGTGAGTCAAAGGCAATGACCTTGGACGGGTCGTCTGGTAGCAGATGTTCAAAGGCTTTCGTGGTGCCATCCTCATCTTTGAGAATGTGAGCAGCACGGTTCCATTTTCGTGATTCCGCAACCTGCGTTTTTGCAGCATTGCGAGAATCCTTCGCAATTGGTTTGAGTCCATTGATTCGTGTCAGTATGGCTCTGAGTGCATCTGTTCGCTCGGCATTATCAAGTTTCCAAGCGTTTGAATAAATCTCGGCCAGCATCCTGTTGGTTGTCTTGTTGTCTTTGTTAATAGTTTTCAGCACAGCCTTAAGCTCACCGGGAGTGACTGTGCGCTTGCCGTAGTCATACGGCTCAGGGTCTTTATAGACCGGAGTTCTCCGACTAGCTGCTGGTTCACGACCACGGGCAGTAGCTCCGCCAGCCTCGTCAATGCCGCCGGTAAGGGGTCGGCCTTCTCTGCTCGGGAACAGAGGGTCAGAATCTAGTACCCGTCGAGACTCTTCAGCCTGTTCAGCCGACGCTGCACCCGGAGCGATACGCCTGTTGATTTCCGCATCAGACACCGTTGTTCTGGCTGTTCCTGTCGGGTTAAAACGCCGGCCGGAATTGGAGCGACGCACCATAAGTAGTGCGTCCTCGAACTGCTTCGCAGATATTCGAGTGGTGTCTTTAAGCTCTTTCGACAGTTGCTGTACAACACGAAGCACCTCGTCAGGCTGTAGTGCTAGAGCTTCATCGAGGTCGTCAGCAAGCGCAGGGAACTCATCGGCCAGTTCTCCCAGAGCTTCGATCTGACGTTCGACATTCTTCTGCTGCTTTTCACTTAGCTTGCGGGTAGCACGTTCTAGCTGCTGTGGCTCAAGGGATGCTCTTCGCACCTGTGCACGAGAGGCACCGGCAGGACGGGCACCACGCAGAGCCTCTTGAACAACAGACTCAGCCTTATCAAGACCCTTTACGATCTTGTCGTTAGTAGCAGCAATGACCTTCAGTGAGTCATCTGCGGCGTTAGATCGCCATGCAACTTCTGAGAGCACACCGGTCTGGAATCTCTTCTCAGCAATCTTCCTGTAAAGAGAGCGCATCTTCATACGCAGCACCTGTTCTTGAGGCACTGCTACAAAGCCAGCACGGAATCCTTCTTCCTGAGTCTTGAAGAACCTGCTCTTCTGGAACGGAGACTTGCCCTTGCCGGAAGCACCACGGACTGTAGACCTGCCGACACCAACCAGTTCTTCAATCTCTCCGTTCTCTTTCATAATGCCCATCCACTGGCGAGAGGCAAAGTCGAGACCGTCTTCTACTGCGAGTTCGTTTATATCTATGTCTTCAGCCTTAGCAACCTCAACAATGCGGTCTTCCAGCACACGCATCCGTCGTGTCCAGTCACGCTGAACATCCGTCATGTCGTCAAAGGCTTTTGCATCAAGGTTCTCAAGCAGGTCACCAACACCGAACTTCTTACCCTTGACGGTCACCCGGCCGAGGTGGTCTACCTCACCAAAGACATCTTCAGTAGTCCTGCCAAGAGCTAGAGCAAAGGACATGCCAATGTCTGTCTTCTGGTCTGCTTCAAGCAGGTGCATGGCGTAGACAATGCCACGCTTCTCAACAGGCATATTGGCAAGAGCAGCACGACCACCTGCTGCACGCAGAATCCCGCTGGCCCAAGGAAGCTTAGAGTTCTCAAGCATCAGGGCTATCTTGCGAGCATTGTCCTCTTGGAAGAGGGAATTCATCAGGGTGTCAGAGTTAGTTAGGGGCTGAACCATTGCAGCAGCTTTTTGCTGATACCACTCTGATGTTGCACCCTTCTTCGTCTTTGCTATATCTGGTGTGAAGCGCAGCCCGTTACGAGCTTTGCTCAGGCTTTTGACACCCCTGCCACCTACAGTGAAGAGCTTCCCGGTATTACGACCAAAGGCAATCGGGCCACCTGCCGCAATGTCTGCGACGATACCTGCGGCCTGACCTGCCCCGGATGCCTCTTCTGCTGCAAGAGCAGACGCACCGATGCGACCGAAGAAGTCATCATCAACAAGGCCCATAGCCACGGCCTCGGCCCGAGCTTCTTCAAAGCCTTCTTCGTCTCCGTCTACCAGTTCTCCGACTGCTGCCTGAGCCACAACACCAGCTACAGAACCAACGGCTACAGCAATGGTTAGAGGGGGCAGTACACCTGCTGCAAGAAAAGCAATGTCCTGAAAGCGCAAAGAGTTATTCACTGCCAACTCTTCAGGTGTCTGAGACAGCAGGAAGTCGTACATCTCTTGGTTGCGTTCAGCCAGAGATGAACCGGTTGGCAATGCGGTATTGAACAGGCCGTACCTGTTAACCATCTGCGTCAGATTGAAGTTCCTGACAACTTCAGGGTCGAGGTCTGATGCCTGCTCAGCAGCACGGCTCTCAAGCTCTTTGTTGACGTGTAGAACCTGAGCCTGTCGATTAAGGCTGACAGCCTCACGGCGAAGAGTATCTACGTGAACAGGGCCAGCATTCGGGCGTGGAACATTGAACCGCTCGCCACCCTGCTCGACCGTATCGAAGCCAGCAACATCCTGCAAAGTCTCAGAAAATTGCTGTCGTCTCTGTTCTAGTTCTTCTTCCGACCGGGCCTGCTCATTGCGATTACCAGCAGACAACGGGACGGTGAATGTCTGTGGACGATTAACCACTAGATACCTGCTGGAACCCTACTGACTTGTTGCGAGCCTGCGAGTCCAAAGCCCTGTGCCCTGCGCTCGATCTCCTGCACGATCAGTTCTCTCTGTACACCGATAGTCATAGACAGGTTAAACAATACAGCCTGTTGCTCATCAGGCGGCATCTGTTGCCACTCTCGAAGAGGTGGAAGTTCTGCATTCTCAAGAGAGCTAGCAGCTTCTCCCTCTGCCCTTCCTTCAAGGAACCCGAAGTCAACACCGGTCAAAGCGGTAAGCTGGCCGAACACTCCGGCCTCTCTCATCATCACGATCATCTGAGGGTTGTCGGTTACGAACTGCATAGCCTGAAGCATGAACCCGGCAGTGCTAAGTGCACGCTCGAATCCGAACCTCTGCTTAGCCAGATCAAACTCACCATTCCTCAGTGCTTGGTCAGCATTGAACTGCGCCACCTGAATCTGACGGTCGATGGTGTTCTGTGTTTCCTGCCAAGCATTCTGCAAGCCCTGAAGCTCTTGATTGGCAGCGTTCTGGCTGTTCTGCAAAAACGCCTGCCGGTCAAACGCAACAGCCGACTGCTCTTGGTCAAATCTCTGCTCAGCAGTGATGATCGCCTGATCTCTAAGAATCGCAAGCTGCGACTGGAACAGGTCTCTTGCAAGCTGACGCTCTGATTCGCTCCGGGCTTCCAGTTCCTGCTGAACAAAGTCCTGTTCTGCACGCATGATCTGAAGCTTGGTCTCGTATTCCGAGTAAGCCTTCAGAACATTGATGTCTGTAGTAGGAACAAAGCGCGGGCCGGCATTGAACTCCGGCACCTCTACAAAATTATTTGAACCCGGCGGGTCTTCGATTGTCTGAGCAGGAGTTATCTGGTCTTCAAAGAATCCAACCTGCCCGGTCTGTGTGTCTCTGACAATCTGCCTGCCTTCACGGTCAAGAACAAACTGGTCACCAACGATCAGTTCTTCTAGTGAAGCAAGTGAGCCATCAGGGGTCGTGTGCCGCCTGACAATCTCTTCGATGTTGCCCTGCGTAATGGCAGTGATGTCGAGTGCCGTGATCTCTTCAATCGTTCCAGCAAAGAGGGCATCAAGCCCTGCATTGCCGGTTGACGGAAGAGAAACACCAGACTCAGGGTCTTGGAATATCGGCTCCGGGGTAGACCCGTTCGGGTCTGGGCCGGATGCAGGGTCGAGCCTTGTGATAAGCGCACGCTCTCGCTCAAGGTTAGCCCTTCTTGCCTCGTCTACCTCTGATTCCAGCAGGTTGTTGATTTCCGACACACGATCAGTCGATGACTGGGTTGCAGCACCGCCGCTTCTTTGTGGAGTCTGCGGTGCCTGTGGTGCTCGTGGCCTTTCATTCGGGGTGGTGCCACCGCCACTAGACAGAGTGGAGTTGTTGTTAACCCCTTGAGACGTGCGATCAGCACGGTCAGGAGTACCGGTGCCTTGGTTGTTTCCAGCACCGGGCTTAGGCCCACGCTTATTGCCTTGCGGCCTCGGGCGAGTCAGGCCGTCTTCTTCTCGTGTAAACCCTGCTGGTCTAGTTACCATTACTGGCCTCGTTCTCAGTCATGAACCTTGCTAGTGCTTCACCACCCATCTCGTCAGCCATGCCTGCCCTGAAGTCAGGGTCACGCTTGACCTTGGACTTGAACTCTCGCTTAGTCAGACGTTCTTTACCAAAGCCGACTTCTGACATCTCTTTGATTCGTGTAGCCAGCATCTCACGGCGGGCGTGAACGGCCTTTGCGACTTTAGTTGTTCGATCAGACTGGGGCATTCTCAGTTATTCCGCCAGCTTGTGAAAGTGCCTGCTGTACCTGCTCGGCAATACCTGCGGTTGGATTCTGTTGTCCTGCTACTGCTGTGGCTTCGCCGCCGAGTTGAGCCAGTTCTGCCTGAGCAGCCTGAACCTGTGATGCTATCGAGCCACCGCCAGCACCCTGTTGTGCTTGAACCTGTTGCTGCTGTGCAGCTTCCTGCTGCATGAACTGCTGAACTGACCACTGCATAAACTCAGGTGAGTTCTTCCATGCACTTATGGCATCTTCTGCGTCTTTTTGTATTTGCTCTTCTTCGGGGTCGTCAATGATGCCATCAAGGAAAGAAGTCCATAGGCGATTCTGTGTAATACCGCCACCCTCGAAGAGCCTTTGCCCTTGCTGCTGTCGCCTTGAGTTTTCAACAGGGTCAACAGCTTTGAACTCAATCGAGATAGCACCCACTCGATCAAGGTGGCCCTTAGAACCATCAACAATCCGCTCACGTGCGACCCCCTCTTCGTTGGTGCCTGAAACGATTGTCTGCCTCAGACCCAGTGCGGTCATCTGCATAGCTGCTAGACGCATGGACTGAGTAGCCAGTCGGTTCACTGCGGCACTCATCTTGAGCAGTGATGTGTCGGAGTTGATTGTAGCCAGTGCTTCTTGCACACCTGAATTTACATCACGGTTAGGTGCGCCTCGGCCAATCGGGTTCACACGCTTGGTGATCTTCTCATCAAGGTCTACTAGCGCACGGCTGACTTCAGGAGAAAGGGCAGGTGAGTCCAGCCACTTAACAGCACTTACATCATTGCCGGGTACTTCGATCACATTTCCGTTAGCCATAGCATCAGCGATACGGTGGCCGTGGCCTTCTGGGACAAGCAGCCTCTGGAAGATGTAGTAACGGGTAGCTGCCATCAGCAGCGTCCGCATCTCGATCTCCGTCTGGACTTCACCAAGCAGCTTACCGAGCACACCCATTGCTTTGCGTGCCGAGTTGTTGGTCTTGTCGTTACGGCCCAGCCCAGAGTAGACATGGCAGTACGGCACGACCCCGTAAGGGTTCATCTTGCGGAACAACTCGAATCCGTCAGCCTCAACTATGTACTCGTCCTCAGACCAGTATTCGAGCCACACGATCTCTCGTGCCGGGTTGTTAAGGTCTTTTTCGGTAAGGCGACGACGACCAAGGCTCCTGAGCCTGCGACCGTTATGCTCGATCTGCATGGCCTTGAAGTTCGGGTAGTCTTCCCACATCTGCACCTGCCGACGAACTTGGTACTCGATGGCGTAAGGGAACGGCCACGAAGAGTTCGGTGGAATAAATACATTGGCAGGGTCGAGCGCACGGGCAGGGAGCAACGTATTCGTTGTTGCCATTATTCCCTGCCATACACGAAGCTCTTCTTGATATTCGTCTTCAGATGAAAAGCTAGACCGCAAAGGTTCCAGCGGGATATTCGGGTTATGCAGTCTCTTGATAACTGCCTCGCCCATCAATGGAATATCAATAGATGCCTGAGAGTAAGCAGGTACCTCGGCATGAGTCACATCCATCTGCATGACGTACTCAGCCCAGCGGCGCATCAAAGTTGCCCGATCACGAGCAGCAGGAGCAGTGCCCCACTGCCTGATAGATACACTGGGTTCGTCGGTTCTCATGCGGTCTGCGACGGTATCAACAATGTCAGTAGGCGTAGATGACGGGAATACCGCTACATCCTGCGGAACATTGGGCTTAAGCCACGAAACGTCTTGGTAATACAGCCTTGTCCATAGGTCTTGCTGCTTTGACTTTTCGCTGTGAACTCGTTCCAGATCGGCCTTGAGTCCACCGACTGTCTGTCCTTCACCAAGGATGATGGGCATTAGATGTACCTCGCCGGTCTACGTGGCATTCTTGATCGTTTCTCAGACGGCACTGTTGCCACAGGGAACAGTGACTTGAAGTATTCGTCTTTTTTAGAAGAAGCGGAACGCCTGTCACCGAGATAGGTCAGTGGCCGTTTAGAAGCGGCAGATTGCTGGCCCGGTCTAACAGACCCGTAGTGGACAATCTTGCCATAGGCAAGTGCAGAGTTAGCGTGATCGTTCTTAGAAACGATCTCTCCAACGGTACCGTCACCCGCTACTCTCCGCATCCACTGTCCGCTGATACCGTAATCCTTTAGTGGAGATTCGCCAAGCCCCCATTCGGAAAGAAGCCCCCGGCACCTCGGGTGAACCTGTACGTAAGGCCGGCCAGTTTCCGGGTTAAGTGCCATCATGCTCAGGATAGCTTCAGCCTTGGCATCCTTCTCAACCTGAGACGGTGTGGTGTTAAACGAGATACTGGTTTGCTGACTCCATGCTTCCCATGCAGACGAGTTGCCGAAGTGGTGCTGTCGGCCAGCAAAGTCCATGACGTGACCCGTAGCCGTGATGTATCGCCACAGCGGATTCATCTGTGAACGTTCGATGGGCTGAGTGTAGTCAGGTGAATGGAGATAAAGCTCGTCCAGTACCCGGACTTCATTGCCTACAAGCTGTACGAAGAGCACGCAATAAACAAGCGTGCCGGGGTCAACAAACATGTAGACCGGGTAGTACGGGTCAGCCTGAAGATTGGCGTTGACATGTATCTCACGGTTGGCGTTGTGAATCACAGCACCACGAGGCGGTGATGGTCTGCCTTCGATACGTTCTGCGAACCGGTCTGGTGACATGTTCGCTCGAAGTTCACGAATCCTGTAGTCCTCGATACCGTCAGGGTAGATGTGCCGATTAACCCACGATGGCATCTGGAACGAAACCACACGGTTCTCGTTTGCACCCTGTCCTTCTTTGAACCGTTCAGCAAACGGGCCACGGTTAGATTCAAAGGAACCGGAGCCAAACACCCATGCATTCTGCTTACGAGCAGCACGGGCGTAAACCCTCAACCATGCTTCATCAGATAGTCGAGATGCTTCTGCGAGAATAAACCCATCGGGCTGCTCTCTTGCAATCTTCTGAGGGTTCTTAGCTGAGACGGTGAGGATAGTTGTACCGTCGTTGAGGATAAGGGTGCACTGGTCTTTACCACCCTTCGGAGTCCTGACGTGCTTGACGTTTCCAAGGGCTTCTTCATGTTCATGCACATACTGGAACTCTTTGTTGTAAGCGTCCTCGAAGTCTTCACCGATAATCCAGTAGAGACCCGGCCTGCCCAGCATCAGGGCATCGTAGCGGGAACGGATTGAGACGAAGAGACCTGCGTGGTGGGATTTACCGGAACCTTCACCAGCACCGAGCACAACCTTGTTGATCGTGTCTAGGTCGTAGAAAGAGTCAAAGACATCAATCCACAGGTCTTCAACGGTCTGGTGCTTCTGGCATTGACGGCCGGATTCTGCACAAAGCTGGGATGTGCAGTTCGACGGAATGAGGGAAACCTGTGACCGCCAGTAGCGGCCCCAAGGAGAAGTGCGGGGGTCAACGAGGTCTAAAACATCTTTACCCGTGTTCAGGGATAGATGCTTCAGCAGCACCGATGAACTCTTGCTCAGGAGACTCATGGCTTATTTCAACGGTATCTCTGACCAACTTTATCTTACCTGAGTCCAAAGCTTTTCGCCCAGCAGCCATCATTAGCTCGTTTGCAGAAGCTTCCATCGCCATGTCTGGTCTTAGGTCTGCGAAGAGCTTAATCAGGAATCTTCGTTCTTGATTGGCTTCTCTGCCCTCACCCATTGCTATCTCAAGGTGTTTCTCTACGAGGACACTGAAGCTTTCCCCTAGCTGCTTAACGCCACTCTCATACATCCGGCGCACTTCAGCAGCTTCGACCTTGATCTCATCAGCAATGGCAGCGAGCTTCGCAGAGGTCATTAGCTCCTGCGTTGCCTTTATCTCTTCTTTGAGATTGGGGTCTGCTTCGACGTAAGCCTGTCGTCGGTCAGCACGTGCCTGTGCTTTGTTGACCTTGGGTTCTTCGTAAACCAGACCTTGGGCAACCTGCTGTTCTGTGAGTGCCATTACATACTCCCGAGCCGACGGCGCATTCGCCACAGCACCAGAAATATCGCCAGTGATGCTACGAGGCGAAGGCCAATCAGCTTTCTGTTTGCAAGCAGTTTATCCACCGATAGTGCACTTATAGCAATCTTGAATAACCGGGGCAGGTACTGGTGCAGGAGCGGGTGCCGGAGTTGGCAGGCTAGAAACGTCGTGTATCAGCGTGATCTCCGGGTTATTGGCTACCCAAGCATGAAGGGCGTGAACCACGTCAGCGGCATCGTCCGCCAGTTCCATCGCTGCTGCCCATCCTGCAAGCAGGGTATCAATCTCTTCTTCGCTGAAACCGGTCGCCTGCATCTCTTGAACGATCTGTAGCACCGACTCAATGTCTGTCTCGATGCCATTGAGTTGCGGGATGATCGTGTCATCCACCTCATTCCGCAGGTTCCGAATTTCTCGGCCGTTCTGATCGTTCTCTTCTTTCAGTTCTGCCTGAGTGGTAGCGAGAGCGGCGGTGAATTCATCGAACAGTACGCCGTCACGGTTTTGCGCCTCGTCTTCCAGAGCGTCGATGCGGGTCATCACTTCTGCGTGGCGTGTGGCTGCTACATCCGGCGTGGCGGTTGGAGTGGGCGGCACAGGAGTAGGCGGTTCTGGTGTAGGCACTTCAACCGTAGGCTCAGGAATAGTCCCGCCCGTTCCACCTGTGCCTTCAGTCCCGGTCTGGGCACTTGACCACTGTGGAGCGATGAGACTCACGAGCGCCGCAAACGCAGCAATGATCGGGATTAAGAACGTCCATCTAATACGTGTCATCGGTATCTCCTGCAAAGATGTGTCCGGGCCATTTATCGTACTCTTCGGCCGTAGGGATTCTCCCCGCAAACTGTGTACAGGCAGGACACTCGAACTCTTCAATGTCGAAGTCGAAGTTATAGACAGCCTGCCACCGGTAGCCGCAAGCCTGACATTCAATTGCTGACTGTCGCCATTTTTGATCTTCTTCTGCCACTTCAGCCATCACTTTACCCCTGCGTCTGCCATCAAGGTTTCAAGCTCGGCCATCTGCCGGTGCTCTTCGCACACCGGAATCAAGAAATCAATGTGCGTGTCGTTGTTCTTATCTGTCGTCAGGGTGCTTTGAACCAGAGCTACCACGTAGCCGCCACATACCATCTTGGCTTCCCCTTCATTCTCTTCTACAACAACCATGCAGCACTGCTCTTCTAGGTCTTCTGCCATCAGCGTCTCCTGATCTTTCTGTACACCCAGCGGAAGGGCTTAAAGGGCTTTCCCATCCATCCTATCGCATGGCCGATTGTATGAACCCAGAGGTAGTTGCCTTCTTCCCGGTTTTGCCACCACATGAGGAACATGCCTACCTCGAACAAGAGAAGCATAGGTATCCACATGATGAGGAAGTTAACGTGATCGACGGTGGGTGTGATTACCGCTGAGAAGAGAGCAAGCCCGAGCGGGATGATCTTCCGAATCTTGCGGAACCTCATCAACCGCTTGTACGTCAGGATTCCTGACTTTGCCAGCAGGTGCATTATGACTGGCAACTGGAATGCTATCGGCACCCAGAAGAACAGGCCCTTCATCAGATCGAAGATTGAGTTGATCGTGATGAGCGGAACGGCAAAATCATCACCGAAGGTGAGCAGGAAGCCCACGCCTCTCGGCAGCATGATGTAGTAAACGAACACCAGCCCTGCAATATGAAGGCCCACCACCAGTGGCAGGTAGACGAGCAGAATCTTGCGAGAGGGGGCCGGTATAGCCGGGGTGATCTTATAGAAACCGACGAAGAAAAAGGGTATTGCTGCCACCAACCCGACACGCACGGCAAGGCTGATGGTTACGGTGAATACACCGGTTGGTTCTGTGAAGACGGGTGGCCCGCCGGGGAATGGAGAAAGCTGACCCTCTACGGGTTTCAGCAGGAAAGTCAGGATTTCAGAGGCGTATAGCCACGCTGTACCTGCGACAGCTATCCAGAGTATGCCAGTCCAGATAGCCAGTGCCCGGAGTTGCCGGCCGAACGTATAGAACGTCTCGGCATCGGGTACGGGTATGCGGGCTACCCACTCAATGAATCCGTCAAAGTATCCCCAGAACCAGTTGAGGATTGGGACTCTGCTAAGCGAGGGAGTTACCCGTTACTGTCTTCGGGCTTCTTCTTGCCAGAGAGGATTCTGTACGTACCGGTGATGCCAACGCCAAGACCGACAGCCGTGGCTACACCGATGGCGATAAGAGAGAGTCCTTCAAACATTCATCGTTCCTTTACTTGATCTTCTTCCATGACCTTAGCCGTTTGCCAGCAAAGTCTATTCTTTTTTGAAACCGGATACCGGCTTTGTCAATATCTCGCCTGACCGACATTGAGCCGATTAGCGTCCAGACCACTATGAAGACGGGGGCTTCGATGTAGTGCGGGACTTCCGTTTGAAAAAAAGGGAAGCCAGCTTATCCAGCACCTCGATGCTAAGCGCAGCACCAACCAAGCTGCCGAAGAAGTAGTAGACCATCCACATGAGACTTAATCTTTCTTCTTTTTGCCTGAGAAGCCATCTGCTGCACCCTGAACTCCATCAACGATACGTTCAGCATAGGTTCCGAACAGGTCGAAGAGTGGTCGCCACCCTGAGTCTCTAATCCGAGAGGCGTTATCAGCTACCTTGTCAGCCGTGTCGTCTACTATCTCACGGAGCGTGGGTAGTTCTTCTTCCTCTTCTTCGATCTCTTCTGGTTCGGGCGTTTGCTCATTCACCATAGGCAAGACCTTACCATCTCCACTTTTACTTATCTACTTGCCAGTTTTTTCAGTTGTCGTTCAAACTCTTCTCTGGCAAGCTCGCCGAGAGTAGACACGTCACGGGTCATATACGTATCGGTCTTTATATCGTATTCAGTGATAGTTCCCGACTTGAATGTAGGTTCGAGAGAGGAACCCGTGTACGACGTTCCGGAGCCGTACGCAGTCGGAATATCGGGTTTGTCATCAATGTGAACCTTAGTGCACCCGGTTTCGTCTTCTTCGTTCAGCACTAGGTTGATACGGTCTCTGAGCTTGCGAAGCTCGTCCAGTTCATCTTCGGCCTCTTCAAGCCATTCCATTGCACCTTGAATATCAAACGGCATCTTAAATCTTCCCGCTAGTTGAGATTTGTTGTCTTATAGCAGCCAGTCTTAGCTCTGCCTTTCTTTTGTCAGGGTAGGTTTCGATTAACACATTGCCTGAAGAAAGCATCACTGTGACTACCCAGTCTTTTCTCCACGCACGCTTTTCATCCATGCCGATGAAGGTCACGTGTCTCGGATTGAACAGGCCATTAGCGCACTCAATCATCTACGTTTCACCTTTCGTTAAATCCGTCTCTTGCTCAGGGAGACGGCTCCCGGTCGAAAGCCATTCACCGGGTATATATGGTGCCCCAGTTTTACGTCCGGGGCTAAGACGGTGGACCGATTACGGTTCAAGCCCGCAATATAAGCCTGATTTCGCAGCACCACTCAGGCGGCGTGGTGGTTTTGCCCATGTTCGGTGGACAAACTGCTCCACGGCGGTTGCAACGCCCATCATCTGACGTGCTAACCCGTCAGAGTGGCACCGTGGCTCTCCACCGAAGAGGAGAACATCATTTTAGCTGAACACCCAGAGCACGAAGGTAATCATCACGAAGCCAACGACAAGGCCAATCGAAAAGCGCAGAGCGGTACCCAGAACCCACTCACGCAAGGCCCTTCTCACCACTCAGCTCTCCATACTTCGTGCACGAGCAGGCCCGTAAGCCCGACTGCTGCTACTAACAGACCGATAACTCCCCAGTGAAGCCGAAACTCGAACAGGCCCCAGTCTCGGGTGGCGTATACACCGGCACCAAGCACGACCATATCTACCACGAAGACAGCGTAGATATATCGTTTCATGACTCACTGCTCCGCTCACTCAGAAACGCCGGGTCTGTCTTGCGAAACTCAGCACTCGCAATACGTCTCTGCTCTCTCAAAAGCTCACGCACAGATTCAGCAACCTCAAGAACCGACCCAACCAGCGGAGCCAGTACCTCAACCAGCATCTGTGCCTGCAACTCAAGCTTCTCTTGCTCAGTCAACTCAACAGGCGGTGACTCTTGTGCCATTAACTATTTCTCCAAAACACTAGGCCGGCCAACACGACAGCACCAATCACGAACAACCACACCATTGCATCCATTACTTCTCGTGCTTTCCAAGCACTCCACGCTGAAGACGATCAAACCTTCGCTGATTCAACCAGCCAAGGGCTTCTTCAATCGCTGTAATCGCAAGAGAGTTCTCACGACACCTGAAAGCTGACTCATTGAAAAATGCCAGCCGGTCTCGACACGCCTCAAGCAATGCCTCAACGGTTACACCGTTAGGCACTCCTTCATCGTAATCAATGGGGCCGTCTTGCCACTGGAACTTAGCAATCGACGGAACAGGCAACGGGCCATCTTCACCATTCTCGGCAAAGCCCGGATGTGCCTTGATAATCACACTGCCGCCAGTAGGTACCTGACGCTTGCCATCACTGACAGAGTGCTGACGACTCTCTGAAATCACAGGAGTCATGTGCAAAGCCATCCAACGGCGAAGCACATCATGAACTTCCAATCCCTCAACCTGTCCCATGAGATAGTTCCTCTCTGACGTGTTTACGGACAACAGAGCAGAGACTATCACACTCTCAAAAATAATCTGGGGCAGGAGTCCCAGTTAGTACAAACCCCACCCAGCGGGCGTACCCGTTTCAGGCGCAGGCTTTCCTCTTTTGACGCTATGTATAGCCCAAAGCTAACAAGTGTTGACTAGCTATGTACAAGCCTAGTAACAGTTACATTGATTTGTATAGATGTTCTATATCTATCTTCATACATAGAACCTATCTATCAATCTATCTATATTGATATAACTCTATGTATATATCTCTCTTAATACGTAGATAAACACAGACGCGGGAATACTTAAGATCAATAGATAGTCATATATCTATAGACATATATAGCTATGTAGAGAGAGACGGCAGCATCATGGCGAGAGAGACCATGCCGGGACAGTTGCCGGGACGCAGTTGAGAGACGCTGGCACCGAGAGAGTGCCGAGAGTGCTTGCCCAAACTTAGACAACGAACCTACGTACTGAATGAGTGCTCGCCGTAGAGACACTTAGAAAACGCCGACAGTGGTTAGACAGTGGTTCACGGCCTGAAACGTCTGTGCGGCGACGCTGGATAGCAAGAATGGCGATTCTTGACGGCGGCGAGAGGCTAACTTGGGGCATGGACTGCCACCAATCACCGGACATCACCATCGGCAGGTTTGAGTGTGAGACGTTGCACCAGTAGGCCACGCCAGTGATTGGCCTACGTCCGGTGAAACGGCCTAGAGATAGATAGTGCTTTTCTAGGCTAGATCGTTATTAGAGACGATCTAGCTATATATGAAAGCTACATTCTAGGGCGAAACGCCTGAAACGCCCTAGTGAAACGGCACCAGGTGAAACGGCATGAAACGGCCTGAAACGGCCTGAAACGTTTCACTGAAACGGCAGGCAACAAAAAGCCCCGACCGGACGAATCCAGTCGGGGCTAGTTGCTAGCTATGGCGAAGTGCTAGACGGTCAGTGATTCCAGCGTCGGCAATGCTTCCATTGCGTCTAGTGCTGCCTGATCCTCTGCCGTTGGTTCGTCGTTGACCACCATCGGCGCATCACCAATCTTTGACTTGCTCAACAGTGCTGTTGATTGCTCACTGTCCAGCATCCCGGCAGTTAGACCGCTGAGAATGTTGGCATGTGCTTCCAACGTCCTGTTGATTGCAGCTAGTGCATTCTCAACGTCTGACAGTCTGCCGCTGTACTCGGTTTGCTTTGGTGCAATCCCGGTTGGCGTAACTGTGCCGGACACTCCGACGAACTGTGCCGGGATGTGCCGAGCATGGGCAGCACAGACCGTGTGCCCAAACTTGACCGATAGGCCGTTCGTGGCAGTGCACTGTTTGCCAGTGCCTTTAGCAATAGCAAGGCACTGTTTGCCCAATGGTGCCGATACCGTCTCAACTGGTGCATCAGGCATCTCATTCAACACTGGCAATTCAGTCTGTGCTGGTGCTGCCGGTGCTGCCTGTTTGTTCGCCAGTTCTGCCAGTGCCGCCATGAGCATTGTCGCCATGTCGGATTCTGGCAGTCCGGCTGCCGGTGCCGCTGGCATTGGTGCCGGTGCCGTTTTCGGTGCCGACTGTGCCTTAACAGCACTGTTATGTGCCGACCACTGTGCACCGGTGGCCTGACTGAAACGGCCGTGTTCGTCCGACCATCCTGCCGACCGTTTGGGGTTGGCAATGTGCCGGTCGAGGTATTCAACTGATTTGCAAGGCATGCCGCACTTGCAAACATAGTATGTAGCGTTGTTGTCCATTTGTTTTATCTCCATTCATTCAATTCATGTGCTATCGACCATCCGTCAACAGTGACGGTGCACGCTCTTATCTGTACAGACTGCCTGCCAGAAAAAAGTAAACAGACGGTGAATATTCTGTTAAATCTTTTATTGCCTAAATCATGCTGCTGATTTGAACAGTATCTGTTAGTAGTACACGAACAAGCCAGCATAGGCTGTCATTATCAATTAGACATATATAAACATTAGTTAGTTCAAGTAATATTTAACCCTCTACCTATAAGGTAGAGAGGGTTAAATGAATAGAAAGGACGGTGGAGTATATTGCGGCGGCGAAAGCCACCAACAACCAACACAACGACGATGAAAGGACGAACATTGAATTACAAACAGTGGAAAACTGTTATGGGCACCGGAACCGTTCGGATGCCGATTGACAACATACTGCTACCAGACCGCCTTGCTTGCACTAAGCAGTGGGACATCGACGGCATGGAAAAAGATGCCGGTGGTGAGTGGCACAAGATTGAGCCTGTTAAGTGCGAGTTCCGTGCTGTCACCAACGACCAGTTGATGAGCCACTACACGCTCCACAGGGCATGGGAGCTTGCACCAGTACAGTCTGAGCTTGTACTCAGAGGGTTGGTGGTGTGATGAAAGACCCGGCTAATGCCTATTTACTCAGATGGGTAGGCCACTGGTTTATCGGTGGATTCTTCGTGATGCTGGCGTTCGGCTACTTTGACTGGTTGCCAACACTTAGCTATTGGGAAGCTTGGCTTGTTGTGTTTGCAGCAAGCTGGATATTCACCGAGCCAGTAACTGTTGTTACGCCGATGAGCGGCTTTGCACACCTTTTCGGTGGCAGATGGGAGAAGAAAGGATGAAGCTAATCAAGAGACTACTTAACTGGTTTGTGCTTCCTGATGGATGGGTGCCACCACACATGAGAGGCAGGGAGTGATGAAGCTAATCAGAAAGGCTTACAGGGTGCCGGTGCTTTACTTGCACATCTGGACATTCAACTGGCATAGAGAGTCTTGGATGGACAAGGGTGTGCAGCACGTTGCAGATGCTGCTGGCTTTACGGTCTCTCTCATTGTTGGATTGGCCCTGTGGATACCGATTATGGCGGTAGCTGCGACCTTAGCTGTTCTGACTTACCCGGTTTACTGGTATCTCGACAGGGGGTACAAGGCTTCAGTCAAAGGCAAGACCCCACAAGAACAGTGGGAGTTTGCTTTTAAGTATGCCAGAGGTGAGAAATGATCTGGTACACCAAAAAGTGTGTGACCTGTGACAACTGGGTGTTGTCACAAAACCCGAAGGCAGTATGCCACGAGTGCTACTGGGACAAGGAGAGTGCCTATAACAAGTTGACGGAAGCTGGATTCAAAGTTGAAAGGATGAGGAAATGAAAGACAGCCTAAAAGTCGGAACAGTTGTCACTTCTGCTGGTGGCAAAAAGTATATGGTGACCGGTCAATTCAGGAAGCCCAAAGCAGGAGACCATTGGCTAGCACCAAACACCAGACTGGACATACTGAATGTGCCAGTAACAGTCTGTGATTACAACCTCAACTCAGCTTTCGGGCTGAGAGTCATTGTTGAGCCGGTGCCTGAGCCACCTAAGACCTACACCCTGACAGTGAATGGCCTGACAGAGAAAGACCTACAGATGATAAAAGTATGGCGGGGTGGCGGTGGTGCTTCCGGCAAGGCAGCAGATGCAGTCATCAACAAGCAGTACGTAGAAGACTCCGACTGCCCTGAAGGGAAGCCCTGCTAATGGACATCACAAAGGGCGATCAAGTTTTTGAGGTTGAAGACCTGACCATAAAAGTGAATGGAGATGAATCAGGCGTACAGATTGAAGTTGACGGTGCCCTGCTGTTTACATGCCGCCTCAACGAGCATTACGGGTACTCGGGGTCTCTTGCTCTTTACAGTCAGCCTGTAAAGGTAATTGACTTTCATGGCAACGGTGAAGGCATTGAGGTGCATCAGATAAAAGAACTGAAAACACCATGAGTTACCCCGAAGGCTACTCTCCCGTAGTAGAAGACCACGAGCACATCATGGTCGATGACTTTGCTGTTGCTCAAATGAGTGACCTGACACTTTCTATTGGACACTGCATGGTTGTGGGTTGCGGCATCATATCGCTGCAACCAGACAGGCCAATAAAAGAGCATCACCTTGCTCCGATGTTGGAGTTGGCATCAACACTGCTCAACGTCTACAAGCAACAGCAGGCTGTCATAAAGAAGACGGGTGAGATGAAAGGAGACTGATGGAAAAGCTACTAACTAAGTTCTTTTTCTTCCCTTACGTGTCAGCATCTCTTGCTGTACTTCTTATTGGAGTGGGTGCAATTACTGTCACTAACTCCGTTCGCTGGGAAGAAACAGTTGTTGGAACAGCCATTTTAGTAATCAACTGGCTAATTCTATTGAAAGCCTTTGATAGAGAGGCTAAGTGGCTCAGGCACAAAGGGTTTTTCAGAGAGGACAAGCATAGATGAGCAAGTTCACTGCTGTTCACATGGAAGCGATTGCTGCTGCTCTTAAGAAGCGCAAGCAACAGCTAATGGACGACCACAACTGGACTGCTGGCGGCGTGCTAACGCTCGGTGCTAAGGCATGGGCGAACGTGGTCTATGACATGTCTGAGGTGTTCAGGCTAAGCAATCCTGCCTTCGATGAGGCAAGGTTCCGCAAAGCCTGCGAGCCAGATGTGCCAGTCAAACCGAAGAAGAAACGACAGACCAAGAAAGCAAAGTAACTAATGTGATATGGTCTGCCGTCCTGAAAGGTGGTGATGCGCTTAACTCTGACCGACTGATACAACAAGACCAAGCAAAGAGAAAACAAAAATGAAGGACGATCTAGGAACAAGCACGTTCTACACAGCAGAGGGTGACGAGGATGCCCTTAACTTCATCAACAAGAGGGCAGAGGACATAAGGCAGGAGTTCCTTGAGTTCGGGCTGGCATCAAACATCCAGACTCGCAAGCACCACCACCCTGAGTCCGGGTTCCAAGACTTTATTCGAGACATTCAGGACACCAATGATGTGCTCTTCAAAGAGTTCATTGCTGACCTGTCTAAGTCTTTCAACAAAGATGATGATGCCATTGACCTGACCAACCCTGCCCGGTTCTACCGGATGTCAACGCTGCTTCTGATGATCTCGCAAGGACTGTACGAACGAGATGAGTACATGCTGGGTCACTTCGACCACTGCGAGGAAGACGAGTGTGCCTTTGCCGACATTCGTAAGGGTTCAATACAGACAGTTCAGCCTTGTGGCCGGCTGGCTTACTCAGCCATGTTCCACATGAACGACTGTAAGGCGTGCCGCACTGCTCACAACGAAAAGGTGAGTGAGCGGGTCAAGGAAGCTAACCCATCAACAAACATTGACGAGGTTAAGAAGCTACTTGATCTGGCAGAAAGGATGTACGAGCAGAAAGGGAAAGGCAACAGCGTAGAAGAGAACTAATCTATTGTCATTGAGTGAAAAACCCCCTCTTTAGTGAGGGGTTTTTCATTAGAGAAAGGAGAGCGATGGCAGTAGGACTGACGGAGACGAGGATGATGATTGAGTATGCGGTGGCGAGATGGATAGAAGGGCCAGCTATACGGGGTGAGCCTTACATATCAGTCGGCCGCAGAATTGAACAAGACTTAGTAACAACAATCGCAAGCATTGCGAACACAAGGATAAACAAGATGGCACTGGTAGAAGAAAGCAAAATCGGCACGAAGACAGCACGAACCGGCGGCAAGACCGAGTTCCTTAAGAAACTTGATGATCTGAGGGACAGCGGCACTGCACCCAAGCATGAGATCGTGCTGACACCTGACGGTGAGAGGGTGATGGACATTGCATGGACGCAGCGGCCACAGATCACCGAGATCGAAGGCAAGATAGACCAAAGCAACTCAAGGCATGGCCGTGAACTGCTGCTCATTGGTGAGCCGGGTTGCGGTAAGTCCATGATTATCAGGCTGCTCGCTAACAAGTTTAAGCGAGAGGCACTCAGCACCAGCCAGTTCGTTAGCATCAACGCATCACCGGGTATGAGGGTTGACCAACTGGTCGGATTCCCACGGCTCAAGGAACCAACAGCAGGGTCGGCTGCTATCGGTAGTGTGCTGTTCCAAGACGGGCTACTGACTCAGGCAATCAAGAAGGGTTGGGTCTTTGGCTTTGAAGAGATCACCAGAGCACCACAGGAGATGCTGTCTAGGCTCTACAACCTGATGGATGGTGGCTTTGCAGGCTGGACTGTCTATGAGAATGGAGAGGCAGCTATCAAACCACATCCCGGCTTCTGGATGATGAGCACTGCTAACCCGACAGGTGCAGGTCTTTACACCTCACCTATGGACAGGGCACTGGAACGCAGGTTCAAGATCAAGATTGAAGCTGAAAGCAAGTGGGTCAACGAGCACAAGGTACTAACTGGCCTGCTCTGGGGTGATGAAGAGATGGCTAACAGGTTTATGACCTTTGCTGAAGAGGTACGCAAGAGCAACACCACTCTGGCACTGCTCATGAACACCGGCACTCTGATCGAGACAGTTAAGAACATCACTCTTGGCCTGTCTCCACTGGATGCTGTGAAGTACACGGCAACGACTCGACTAGCACAAGACGACAAGGCGAACCGAGAACAGATGCGGAAGCACGCTGGATTCTACTTCGACGTTGATTGGAGAGCTTAATGGCAAGAAGAAAGAGCGGAATAAAAAATAAAGCGGAGCGAGACACTATCACCGATGGTCTTGAGGCGATCATCACCAAGCGAAGGGGTAATAGTGTTGAGGTTCGCAAGCGTAGAGCAAGAGGCACCGCTGATGAGCCACCGGGTTCTAAGGAACTGACAACTGGTGTTCAACAGACGGTTACAAAGCGAGACGGCAGGCAGGTAGAGAGCGTTGACATCCAAGCACCTGACCTGTCTAAAGTCGCTGCCCTTGCAACACATGGCATGGAGTTGGAGCACACCGGAACCATTAACTTGCAGCAACAGAGAGCGAGGGCTTACCGGGCCTACCGTGGTCTGTATGCAAGTGAGATTGCGATGGGCATACCCGGACTGGCTGATGAATCAGTAGCCAAGAACGCTGATGATCTTGACGCTGACTTTATTGACTTGATTAACGGCACATCAACACTGGCTCGCCGCATTGAGGCAGTGGCTGGTGCCATGCCTAAAGCACTGGCAAGGGGAGACATCAACGACTTCCTTGAGTGCCTGTACTACATCGAGCACCCGGAAGAACTTGAAGAAGAGGAAAAGACAGAGGGTGAAGACCCCGACGGCGAGGGTGACGGCGATGAAGGCGACAGTGAAGGCGAAGGCACAGACATTAGAGGTGGGTCTGATAGAAGCAAGGGTAAGGCACCACCCGGCAAAGCCCCGGCCGCTGGCTCTAAACCAGAATTAGGTGGTGAACAGATGGGCGGAAAGGGTGCTGAGTCAACAAGTAAGAAACCAAAGGAACGCAAAGACCCACCTAAAGAATGGAAGCATGAAGTCTTTGATACTGCTGCCGAGGCCACCGGATTCAAACTAGGTGGTGGTGGTGGTTCATGGAGTGCTGCATCCATCACTGTCAATCGTGCTGAAAGCTTTGACCCTGACGCAAGGGTGCTTGGGCAGGTGCCTCACTACCGCACAGTTATTAAGGGCAGGCCGGGGTTCAAGATTAACCTGCATCGCCATGCTCAAGGTGTACTGCAAGAGCAGGAAACAATCAGGACTCAGCGACTGGACTCAACAGGTGATGTTTCTGACATTACGTGGGAAGTTAACGTCGGTAACCTGCGCTCTTTCGAGAGACCCGCTAAGAACAGTGCAAAGCTAGTAATTGCAGTGGACATGAGTGGGTCGATGGGCTGCTGGTGTGGTCGCACCAACTACGGACGAGATTACGAGAGTGGTGAACTCAACGTGCTATCCGGCACTCTTGCCATGCAGGTACAAGCTGCTCTGTCTGAGAAGTTCCCCGATGCTTATGTGTTCGGCTTCAGTGCAGGACACATGACTGTTGGGAGTCGCTCAGGCCCTGTCAACATGATGTATGAGATGCAACCGGGCTACCGGCCTTACTGCAACCATGCGGTGTCCCACACGTGGAGACGTGAAGTAACTGCTGAAGAAGACTACGAGACCGCAGCAGGTTGGGTGCCATACAGCAGTGGGTTTGTGTCTGAATACGAAACGATGAAAACTGTTAATGATTCAAGAGACACAGATCGGTGGCTTGAAGAGGCACTAGGTCACGGCAACCCAGACTGTGCTGCACTTCAACACATAGCAGAGATGCTAAACGGTCAGTTTGAGAATGCCTTTGCTGTCATCATCTCTGATGGAGCACCGGCTGGACTTGCTACTCATGCACCACCCGGAACACCGAAAGAAAAGAACATCGGCCGGATTCTATGCAGTGGCCCAACAGCATACACAGGCTTCGACAGCGTAGATGGTGGACACTCGAAAGGAATGATTACACACACCAAAGAACTTGCTCACTCAATGTACAGTGCCGGGATGAGATTCCAGTCGGTGCTGATACAAAAAGATGTGGATGACATCTATCCAGCAGAAAGGAAAACCCACGTAAATAGCACTCAAGACATTCAGAAACTGGGCGAGGTTATGTCCTCGCTGCAAGAGTCGATGGCGTAACAACCTGATAGAATAAATGGAGAGAGAGATGGAGCATAAGGACTTCAGTAATCTTGGCAGTCTGTTTGAGGCAGACGCTGAGATTAAAGCGCAACTACACAGACTGGTTGATGACGCATCAGTAGCGGAACGATTCGCCATGCTGGTGCAGCAAGACGGCGTGACTGCAAGGGTGGCTGAAGTAAGGCCAGACCTTGAGAAAGATGGAGAACTTCACGAGTTCCTTGACGTTGCACTCAAGATGATAGTGCACAAGGTCGGCAAGCTGTTCGACGTTATCACCGCAGCAGAACCAGAAGGTGCCGAACAGTTCATTGAATCAATAGTAGAACTGTCTCGCATCACACCGTACCTGCTGGCTTCCATGATTCAAAACGGCATGGACAAAGTTGGAACGAGAGAGGCAGGAGACTGATGAAGTACCCGACTCAATTCAAGTTAGGATACCCCGTTAAAGAAGACCTGTCTCAGTATGTTCGGAATATGCCGGGGCAGAGAGACTACTACATCCTTGATGTAGATGGCATCGGGGTCAGAGTCATTGTTTATAAGGACGGAACTGTTCAGTGTGGACAGGAGAAGTATCGGTCGTCAACAGACTACTCATGGGGCGGGCTGATGAGATGGATTGCTCACCCCCCGTGGCACTCTATCCGTAGTTACAAGTGGAGAGCGAGACGTGCTATCAGAAAGGCAGCATCAAGATGACACAGCCTGAAACCCTCTGCGCAGAGTGCGGTCGAACTTTCGATAGCAACGTTGAGCACCACGGGGAAGACTCACCCGCAGCAATGGGTGAGATACGAAAGCACACCTTCAAGCCTGAAACCACAGATGCCGAGAAGCTGGTGGTTGACTTAAAAGAACAGGCCGACTTGCTACAGGAAACTCAGGAAGCACCCGGCGCAGAGTTCGACCTATGGATAGCACCGGAGTTGTTACGTGAAGCCGCCACCACCATCTCAGACCTGA
>SPJK01053773.1_pt1 | contig 43996 bp, 37 predicted proteins | sample 3741771 | NCBI WGS metagenome assembly SPJK01 (sample SAMN10925997, study PRJNA522277) | cold seep metagenome | isolation source: Elba SIP-enriched marine methane seep metagenome, extraction at timepoint T2 | place: Italy: coast of Elba, Mediterranean Sea
GTCCATGCGCAATAGGTGATGTCACGACCACCCCTAACAGGGTGCCCTGCATCAGCGGAATGTCATCTACATACTGCGACCGGCCGGTCACATGTCCGTTGGCATCTATATTCTTCATCGCAGGGCCGCCAGGGCAATTTGGTCAGGGAATAAGGTGACAAAATGGGCATAGAATAACTGCCTTAGCAGAAGACGCTTGTAATCGGCGGTGCCTCGTACATCACTGATTGGGCTAATTTCCGCTTGCATAATATCATTAGCTGCGCGGATGTGCTCCGGGAGCAAAGGCTTCCCGCTCAGGTAATCGCAGGTCGCATGCAGGTAGGCCGGGATCGGCCCGACACCACCGGCTGAAAGATGGGCACGAACGATTTGGCCGTTCTCTACGACAATTTGGGCAGCCGAATTAACACTGGCAATATCGAGGTGGATGCGCTTGCATACCTTCTCCAAATTGAAGTGACTAGCGGCATCGGGCCAATTGAAGTGAATAGCCGTAATGGCTTCGTTATCTGTTTTGTCAAGGGTTTTGTAGCCCTGGTAGAAATCCTTTAGAAAGATCGTGCGCTCCCGTTGATCATCACTTAGGGTGATACGGGCATCGAGAGCGAGAAAGAAGATCGTCAAATCACCGATAGGGGAGGCGTTCACAAAATTACCGGCGACGGTCGAGATATTCCGGATGGGTGAAGAGGAAACCAGTTTGATGTGCTCCGCTAAACGAGGGAAATGTGCCTGGAAGGCTGCTGATTCCTCAATGTCCGTCACCGTTGTGCCGCCACCGATGGTACACGACTTGTCATCGACCTGAATGAAGCGCCAGTCGGGCTGATCTGCCACCACGGCTACCTCTTGGTCGGCCAACTCGTAATGTCGTTGTACATAGAGGTCGGTGCCGCCCCCGATAAGGATGCGTTTGTCCTTGATGACGCGATTGGGAGCCATTGCAAGCAAACGCTTCGGAATATCGCTGAAATAGTGGGGGAGGAATCGCTGTTCGACTAACCAGTTCAGGCTGTCTTCAGTCTTCTTTTCCGCAAGCGCAACGGTCAATCGATCTGCCGCACGTTCAATAGATTTGTAGCCGGTACAGCGACAAATGTTGCCATCAACGGCTGCAATTGCCTTCGCCGGGCTTGGCGGTTCATCGGATAGGCAGTAGCCGGTTAGGGATACGACAAAACCCACGGTGCAAAACCCGCATTGAGTGCCTCCTTCGTCTACCATGAACTGTTGTACGGGACTGAGTTCGGCCATATTCAGGCCTTCTACCGAAACCACGTGCTTGCCATGCACATTAGCCAGTGGCGTCAGACAGGAAGTGATCTGACGGTAATCGACTTTTCCTTCTTTGAGTGTGCCTACCAGAACGGTGCAGGCGCCGCAATCTCCTTCGCGACAACCAATCTTTGTACCCGTGAGGCGTTGTTCATAGCGGATGAAATCAAGGAGGAGGGAACCACTGGGGAGTTCGGTCTGAATCAGGCGGTCATTAAGGATGAATTCGATCATTGGTCAGGGCTCGTATGTGGCTAAAGATAAGGGAATTTGCCACACCTGGAGATGCCCTTGCTACCGATTTAGCGGCCGAAGACATGGGGTTTCTGCCAGCATTTGAATGGAAAAAAATAGGAGTCATTGGACCAGCAAACCCCAATGACTCCTATGTATAGGAAGGCGGTAATTGCTTACAAAACAGTGAATAGGTCAAAGGTGATGAACAGCCCAACTGCCAGCAAAATCATCATTAAAGCGGCTAGTAAGAAATTAGCCAGGGCTCGCCAGGTGCTGAATCCCTGGACAATTGTGAGACCGATAACGATGAGTACAATCGACCAAATCGAGAGTGCCAGGCTTATCAGGCCTATCAGTCCTCCAGCTCCAAAGAGGAAAGAATTGGAAGAACCCGCTTGTTGGAGTAGCAACTCAGGGATGAGCAATATGAGTGACGAGATGATCGGTACTTCACTCCAGGCAACTACAGTCTGAAGAGGAGGAGATGTAGCTGGCCCGCCAAGCAACCGGCCAGTTACGTTCAGCAGCCAGGCAAACAACATGCCTAACATCCAACCGAAAATGCCCCCGAGTAAGATGCTCAGTATGGAAGGAAGACCAACTGATCCACTAGTGATGGCATTGCTTATAGCGCCGGTCGTGCCGCCAATAAATAAAAAGAGAGTGACGTATTTCCGCGGGCAGTTCTCCAGGATATAGGTAAAGGTTGCGCGTGGCTGTAACCAGATTTGAACCAGCAAATTCCGCTCGGTAATGCCGGAACTACTTGATCTAATATCATCTAATACTTCATTCATTAGGTGTAAGGGTTTTAAGGTTTAGCAGTATGCCCGCTCTAGTCGATAGGCATACCATGGATAATGGACTTTTGGCAAAATCCTTTCAATCCATTACTCTGAATGAAGCATCTTTTTGTGAATGGAAGGAGTGCTTTACCCTAACTCGTGTGTTGAATAGAGCGCGAAAATACCTGGTACATGATTGACCAATGTAAGATCACCTCATCTCACCCAAATCGTTTTGTAAAGACGTACCGGACGGTAGCGGGCTCTGGGACAACACCAGCGCAGTTGTTTGCTCATGGTCAGGAAAGCGGTGGCTACTTGAGGCCCTTGACCATCGGTGTGGTCTTCCAATAGTTCGACTCGGGCTACGGAGCCATTTTTTTCGATGATGTAGGCCAAGTGAATCCTGTCCTGTAGTTCGATATTTGCTATAGCTAATTGCTGGCCCAGAAGCTCGCGTAGAAGAGCCTGCTCGCATGCATTTCGTTGGTGAAAATCTTCTTCTGTAGAACCTGATCGACAGCCGTCCACCCACTGCATCAATCCATGGTGTACGACTTTAAATAGCATGGTGTCTCTGGCAAGGTTTTCTTCCGGCGGCGGTGGTGGTGGCGGAGGAACTTGCCCGATGATTGGCCCTGCTACTGCCATTAAACTGGCGATGAGTACTAATTTGAGTAGGCAGGCAAGTGAAGTTTGTGATGCCATGGAGGAAGCTTGTGGATACGGACTGCCGTCTATTTTGCGAAAACAGATGGTTTAACCAAACATCTCCATTAGACCTAGAACCCCAGCAATGATGCTTAATTCAATAACCCAAGTCCGATGGCGGGAAAAGAATTTATTAAGGCCCCAGTCAACAAGCCCTAGCACAACAACTACAGTAGCCACTAGGGGCACTGTTCCATCGGAATAGGCAAAAGAGGAACCAGCAGCAGATAAATAAGTGTCGTAAACGATCTGAGATAAAGCCAATACCAGGAAGCCGACGATAAACTTGAAGGGCGTCAGCCAGAAAAGCAGTTGCCAGAGGCGGCCGTTGAGGGTTTTTCGGATATCCATACCATCGAAGATACAATAGTCCGAGGAATTTAACTGCTGAGACCTCAGCGTGCGCAGAGGAAACGTTTTTGCCCTCCGCCTTAGAGAACGGGCGTTAAGAACAGCCAGCCTTGGGCTGCCGTGGGAGAGCCCCACGAGCGAACGACTAGTGCTGTAAATTCTTGAGTGCAAGTAATAAAGTAAAAAGTAGTTTTTGCAAAAAAAAGAGCAAAACGGTGAGCGCTTGGGTATCGAGCGGGGAGGGGGGGCTGTTTAGCCCGGGCTCGTCAAAAAATCGAAGGACCAAGGCTTCCCATTACCACTCTTCCGTATTTATCGTAAGGTTTAGCTAGCTACTAAATGTAGCGAGAAATGGGAGTTCTCCGTAAGCCTAAGGGATACAGCAAGAAAATTGATTGATCTACAATGGGCCTATTGAAAATCAGTTTTTTTAGACAAAATCCTTACCCCGCCAATCAGGCTGCTGATAGTCGATTTCCTTTTCTGGTAAGGTGTCCAGGTCCAAGCGCTCAACCGGAGGTTGATAATGGAACAGCGCGCCACGATAGTAGAATAACTCACCGGCAATATGCTGAATACGCAAGTGCTCGGTACTGTCAGCTGTTTCGTAAATCCATTGCTGTACCCATATAAGTTTACCGTCTTCTCCCGGAAAGCGCTTGCCGTGTTGCTGATAATTCAGCGTATAGGTTTGCCCCTTGTAGGAGAGCTCAGCGGGCGGCGCCTCCTTCAAAAAGGCTAATCGATTGATCTCTTGCTCGGAGAGGGGACTCTCTTTGAATGCATGCAGAAAAGTCTTGTGCTGCGCAATGTATAATTGCCCTTTTTCATCGGATTCATTGGTTAACACCAACTCCCGATCAGAACTACCATCGGACCAATCGTATTGATAAGCGGCAGTAGCCACCCAATTACTTTGATCAAAAGAGATTTGACCGTTTTTCTCCGTATGATACAATCGTGTTAGTGCTGGATCGGTGTATTGGCGGCGTGCTGGTCGTGGACCACGGAGCTTGGTGGTGTACGTTTTACCAGGAACTTCCCCCCATACTCGTTCATCGACGATGCCGAGGTAATGCTCGAGTTTCTGTTCAATCTTCAAGGCTTCTTCTTTGTCCAAGTTGGACTTGTACATCAGTTGCTTGTGTGTGCCGTCGATAAGCCGTGCGTGCAAGGTGTAGGAGTAGGTCTTGGTGCCGTTGTCATCGGTATTTGCTAGGCTCTCTTTGAAAAACAGCTGGTCGATCTCATTGATTCCGATCACTCGGCTGCCGCGCCACCAGGGAAGTGGCTCGTGCCAAACGCGAAGATCGCCATCGGCGATTGCGAAAATGGTTGAATTCACCATGTAGCACAGGCCGGTGTAAAACATCCAGCAGCCAACTAAAATATGCATGCTACTGGCAAAAAGGGCTTCCGCTTTAAATCCACCAGTCAGTACAGCTAGGAAGACAAGCCAGAGGGTGCTGGCAAATACAGTCATAAAACCCTGCGTAGGATTCCAACCTACACGGATCTCCAGCGATTGGTCTTGCTCCTGTATTTGAACAGACTGGGGTTTAGGCATAGTAAGGGTTTTGCGATTACAACAACTACCCTAGAAAATAACGATTTCTACGGGAAGTCCACTGATTTCTCGGCGAGCCTAGAAGGTTTTTCGATGAAAGAATAGCGGTAGCAACGCTCACAAACGCTCTCCTCGCCCTTGCAATTCGCCGTACTCTGGTGGTGCCTCAATGTTGTAGGTGTCGCTGGTGTTCCAGCGGTAATCGAGGAATAGGCTGTCGCCCACCAACCAGATGTCGCCACGCACATAGTTGTTCCGCACAAATTCATTCTTTTCGAAGAAGATACGCAGCGTGTCATCCTGCAGGACAGCCCTTACTTCTTGAGGAAAACCTGTATTCCAACCTTTTGGCAAGGCATTTATGGAAAGGCTGTCGTTGCCGATGTATTCAATGGTCAGCAAGGAGTCGGCAAAATTGGCGAATCGCTCCTCGTACTCAATGTTACCAAGTGAGTCAAAAATGGGTACAAGGCCATATTGGTGATCGTACTGTACGGCATATTCGCCAAGGTAGGGTTGCAATTCCGCCGGTATGCTATCCTCATCTTTACAAGACAAAAAGCAGAGCACAGCAGCAAGGGCGAGAAGCCCGGATAAACGAGTAGACATGTGTGTAAGGTTTTGGTGTATGTATTTCCTGTAACGAAGATCGTTGCTGGGGTATTTTCACGAAAGAGCTGGAATTTTGCCGCATAGCTGACAGGGGCGGCTATACATTTGTCAATAACTGTATGGCTCGCGCAAATTCCGGACTACTGGCCGCCTTAATGGTGATGGGCTGACCATTGGGCAACTCAAATGAGAGGGATTCGGCGTGCAGTAGCATGTGGGTTAGTTGAAAATGCTCTTTCCAAAGCTTATTCTGCTTGTTGCAACCATGTGGCCGGTCACCAATGATCGGGTGCCGGATATGGGCCATGTGCTTTCGTAACTGATGATAGCGGCCAGTGTGTGGTCGTAATTCCACTAAGCTATAGCGAGAAGTTGGAAAACCACCTGAAGGCAAGTCAATTTCGAATTGTTGTAGCAGGCGATAGTTAGTCTGTGCAGGTTGTGTTTTATCACCTTCCCTTAGTGGATAGTCAATGGCGCCTTCTTTCTCAACATAACCTCGGACGATGGCTTTGTAGATTTTCTTAACCTGGCGTTCACGAAAAAGCGACTGCACCGCCTGATTGGCCTCCGCTGACTTGGCGAACAGGAGCACCCCCGATGTTTTGCGATCGAGCCGGTGAACAGGGTGGACGCGCTGACCAATCTGATCTCGCAGCAGCTGCACGGCAAACTCAGTAGCATCCTTAGCCATAGGCGTGCGATGCACCAGCAAGCCGTGCGGCTTGTTGATGGCGACCAGTTCATCGTTTTCGAAAATGACTTCCAGCGGTTCGATCAATCCTTCGTTTTAGATGGGACAAGATACGTTGATCAGTTGGCAGTTTTTGTTGTCCACGGCTACTCTCTTTTCGTTCGCTGATCCAGGATTCGCAGCAGATCAGGCAGGCGGTAGCTGCCGTGCATACCTTTTATCCATTCTGCCGCTAGGGCTAGCTCGACGCCGACCGCACTGATGAAGAGCGGGTTTTGACTGTCGCCGCGGTACACTTCGACGACATGGCGACTATTGTCTTTGAACGAACGTTTTGCGACCCCAATTACAGGGATTTGCTGGTCGAATGCGTCGAATAGATACCCGCCCAATCCATATGTCCCTTCATCGTCCAGAATAACGTAGCCATCTACAATTAAAAGATCGATTTCACTAGTAGAAAAATGACTTAAAACCTCGAGCAGACAGGGTAATTCGCGCTTGTAAAATTGTCCTGGTTCATATGGTGCCACTTCTGTGAGGACGCTTTCTTGGATGCGAATAGGTTCCTGGTCTTGCCAGCCTGGAAAAGCGAGAGCGACAGCTTTAGCGATCCCATCACGGTAGTGTACATCTAAGGCGATGATCATCTTTACTATTTAGGTTTTCATTATGCTACGGAAAGCTTAACTGCCAACTGATCAAGTTTTCAATTCCGCCAACAAACCATCAATATCCAATTTACGGGTATACATGTCCAGTGATCCATCATCTTTCATCGGCCATTGCTCCTTGGGGCGGTCCCAATACAATTCTACGCCATTTTGATCAGGGTCATCCAGATAAAGGGCTTCGGAAACACCGTGGTCTGCCGCGCCTGTTAAATTGTAATCATTGGCTAAGAGGCGTTGCAAAATGGTGGCCAGGTCTTTGCGGGTCGGATACAATATCGCGGTATGAAAGAGTCCTGCTGAGCGTTTGGGAGCAGGCGGGGCTCCTTTGCTGTACCAGACGTTTAGCCCGATATGGTGATGATAGCCGCCAGCTGAAATGAACGCAGCTTCTTCTCCATATTTCGAGATGAGTTCAAAACCTAAAAGGCCACAATAAAAGTCAAGTGCCCGTTGCAAATCCGCCACTTTTAGGTGAACATGACCAATGCGAGTTTGATCGGGTACGCGATAGGAGTCAGACGACATTTGTACGTGTTTTGAAGCCAGGTAAACGAGTAGTTTAAAAAGTAGGGAAGCTCATGATTAAGATGAGTTGGGTGCCCTGCCTACTATACATGACGCGAAGTGGTATGGGCGACGCCCATACCACTTCGCGTCAGTATAAATAATACCAACTGACTCCAAAAGGTTGAGTCACTACTGTTTGTATTCTTCCAGCTTTCGTTGAATCTGTCGGACTACGTCTAACAGACGATCTAGCTGATTGCCGTCTTGCCGCCATCGCAGATTGCCACTGTTAAAGATGTCAGCCAAGATTTGGTAGGCCAGTTCACAATCGTCCTCGCCCGTCATATTGCACCAGTTGATGGTGTCAGAAGGTCGCTTGACTTCAAAGCCGTTACCCACTACTCGTAAAGGACCAGGTAAGTGCTGAAAACGAATCGGCATTTTCACTTTATTCGACCACACCATCACTTTCTCAATGAAGGAAATGTGTTGTTGCAGGCGTTCAATGACAGATTCCGGTGCGCCTTCTTCTCCGGCGGGAATTCGCCAGCGGTTATTATCCAAGGTGAAAGGGTATTTGGAACCGCGAGAATTATCGACACGGCCCAGACTTATGTATTCGCCGGTATGCCACGAAAAGCTCGCTCGCTCGCCAGTGCTATCGACCGCAAAGGATAGGTTCCATTCGCTGCCGTCAGAGGAGTGGAGAGTGACTATATTGCTGTCAAGGGTATACTCGCCGTATTCAAAATCGTGGAAGTAGAGCACATAAGTACCGTTCTTGAAGAAGTCGACAAAAATGGCATCGGTCGACTGGGGTGCTGTGGTGGAGTTATCTAGAAATGAGATGACTTCTAGCTTAGGTGCATAGTAGGAATACGCGCGGCTTTCGCTGTAATAATGCCCGGCAATGCGGTCGCGGTCTCCATTACAAGAAGACAGCGCACAAAACAGGCCGATGCTGCATAGGGTGAGTAGGCTAATTCGATTCATTATTATTCGTTTGTGGTTCTCTGATCCTTTTGTGGAAGGAAGCCTGCTGAAACTTGGGCCAACGCTTTTCGCCTTAGGCGGACGCTGATAACCTGCATCTTAAGCAGGCCCACAAAATGGTCAGCAAAGATCGTTTGTTTGAGGATTAATGCCAGTGTGTCGAATTTGGTAACCAAGTCATGGGCTAAATCTAGCAGAGGCTAGTTTTCTGGCGATGCCCGGTAAGAAAACACTTCGCCACGGATTACACTTGCGATTTGCCCGACGCCTTTTTGGTAATAGTTGATATAAGGCTGGAAACTGTGGGTCTCACGGCCGGGTAGTTGTTCGGCCTTTATGGCTAGTAGGTTCTTATAACTCCCTGCTGGCGTTTCGAGGGAGGCGCGCGTGTCGGTTATTTCGAAGCGCAAGGCACCGTCGCTACTTTCCCAGTTGACTCCCGTTTTGATCGTTGCGGGCAAAAGAAGACTTTCTGCATTGGATACTGGGTAGTAGAAGTACACCTTTCCAGCTTCCTCCCGAAAGTAGATGGCTTCAGTTTGCCCCCAGGAGTACTCGATATCCGTTTGATAATATCGCTTTCCATTAATGGTGACGGGCTCCGCGATGCGCTGATAGATAGCGTATGTACCATTGGTAAACAGGTAGGTGGACGCACCAGCCTTTGCGTGGTCCGAATAAGCTGCTCCGGATGTTTTAAACAGTGATTTAGTGGTGTTGCAAGACAAGCACAATCCCAGCACGGCGAATAGTAGTAGGTTTCTCATTGACGAAGAACTTAGTTTTCTGGCGAAATGGTTGCCCACTTACTTTCTTTGTAGTGCCGCCAAAGTCGTAGAGCGAGTACCACCAATAGGGGGATAAACAACAAATAGCCTTCCCATTCCCCAAACACGAATGCCTTGCGGGTGTACGATCGGAAGAAAAGTATCCACAGCCAATATCCTCCAATGAGGTGAAGCGTCTTCCACTGTCTGATGCTGAGCCGCGCCTTAAAGCGAGGGAAGGTGGTAACCATCATAGCAAGCAGCAGACCGTAGGCAATACCGCCGCCAATTAAGGAAGTGGTCTTGGCCAGAGTGAATACCGGATGAACGGTTTGTTGTAGGGCCACCAAAAAGAGCAAGTGATAGATGTGGATCGTACCAAACACCAAACCCAAATGTGGGCGATAGGGGAGAAGCAAAGTGCTCAGCCGGTCTTTGAATACGTATCGGACACTCGAAAGGCCAAAAATGATCATAAACAGGGTAGCAGCTGAGCGAGCGGTCCAACGAATAAGTACGCGTAAATTCTCCTCATCCAAACCCTGCGAAAGGAGAAATACGCTGGTAAGGGCACCGATGACGAAGATGCTAATGAGCAGTACTGTACTAAGGCTAAACTGTTGCATACTTATCGAAGATGGGAAATTCCATTGAAAAAGTAGGAATTACAGGGTATTGGCCGTGTCAATCACGAACGATAAAGACCTTTCGGATAAACTCCCGAGCTGGTACTTTTCGCTCGTCAAAGGCGGCCATCAAATTGCCATCCTCGTAGGGGATAGTATGTTTTTCAACGGTGACTTCTTCGTCAGTTACCTTAATGAGTGCTAAGCGAACCTCCGGGCGATCATAGCATCCTGCTGAACCCAAGTTGATATATCGACTCTGCCCTTGCTGGTCGTCGGCTTGATGATGATGCCCGTAAAAGATAAAATCAGCGGGAAGGTCAATGAAGAGTGCATCTAGATCGGCAATGCCAGGGTTTTTAACAATAGGTGAAAACCATTGCTTGCTATGGTCTAATCCATAGTGTTGGAAAGCGACGGTCATCCCTTCGCCAAGCAGGTGAGTGATGGTGAACGGCCAGCTCCGTACCCAGCCTCGCAGGCCGGCTCCGATCTGTTCTTGTGTCCAGGCCTGATGAGCTTGCTCGTCTCTGCTCATAGAACTGGGGATCGGGCTGGGTAAACCATAAGCATACCAATGATCGTGATTCCCCAGTACGAATGCCATTTCCGGGGTCGACTTTGCCAGTTCCATACATTCGCGGGGGAACGGGCCAATACCAACCAGGTCGCCAACGTGCACCATTTTAGTGCAGCCTTCCTGCTGGAAGAACTCGATCGCCTTTTTTAATGCAGGCAGGTTGGCATGAAGATCTTGGAATACACCGATGGTCATGGTTGCACAGATTGACTCAGCTGGAAACAACACTGCCGCCCATCCATTAGGATCGGCGGCAGTTTTATCGTTGGCAGGAAAGGCTTTCGCCAATCCCTGTTAGGAATTAGTCATTCGAAGATAGGATTGCCAAAAGGCGCAGTATCTCGAGGTACAACCAAACCAGGGTCACCAGGAGGCCCATAGCAAAGAACCACTCGTAGTAGTTCGGTGCACCATGCTGCTCACCTTTGTCAAAATTGTCAAAGTCCAGCAGTAAATTTAGGCTGGCTACGCCAATGATGGCCAGGCTGATCAGAATGCCAATGGTGCCACCCTCGTGCAAGAATGGCATGTGAATGCCAAACAGGCTCAAGACCAAATTCACGATGTACACCAGCAGGATAGCTCCAGTAGCCATGATAACACCCGCCCGGAACTTTCCGGTCACCTTAATGATACCCGCCTTGTAAACGAATAACATGATAAAGAAAACGGCCATGGTCAAGGTAACAGCCTGCCAGATAATACCTGGAAAAAACGCGGCGGCATAAACGGCAGAGATACTACCGACAAACAGACCTTCTAATGCAGCGTAAACGGGCGCCAATGTAGGCGACCATTCCGGCTTGTAACTTGCTGCGATCACGGCAACTAGTCCGAGTATAGCACCTCCCCAAATGAAGATCGGGTTAGCCATCGAGTAGCCTGCGACAGCTGTTACCAGCATGATTAATCCTAAAATAAAACTCTTGTTGACGGCCCCGCTGACCGTCATTTTTTCGCCAGCTACCTGAATGAAATCACCATCCAGTGTGCCAGAACTAGCGCGTTGCATGACCTGTTCACGAAACATAGGGTTACGCGACGATTGGAACATGCCTCCTTTACGTCTTCTGCTCATATGATTAGCTTAGTTTTAGTCAAAGTAATTCAGCGATCGACCAAAAATAGTGGTCCTTTTGATGATAAACAAGTGAATGGGGAAAATGGATGACCAGCTGCGATCACAACACTCTATCAATTTACTGTTTATTTTTTGACCAAATAGAAATTTTTTGTTAAAATTGTGGAATAGGTGAGTACCATCAATAAAAACAGGGTCTACCCTGTAGGTGACCCTGTATAACCCCAAAAAACCAAATGAAAACAATCTACAAGTCAGTTGCATCAGTTCGGAGCAATGTAGTGATTATCCCACTGTGCTTTTCAGCAAAGAATTGCTCCATATTTAAAACCGATGCGGCCAGGCAAATTTAGCATATTATTTGCTTGACTTGACAAATGTAGGTGTTTTATATGTTAAAATCCAGTCTCGACCACGAAAAATTCCATACGAGAAAAGCTTGATCCATCGCTCAAGTTTAACCGGATTCTCGGGTAAAGGCAGCTAAAAGCAGGAACCTTGGCAAAAGTAAAAAGTGTCTTTTTTTGTACGAGTTGCGGCGCCGATTCGCCGAAATGGATGGGGCAATGTCGCCACTGTGGAGAATGGAATACCTACGTGGAAGAAAAGGTCACAAAGGCGCAAACGCAAGAGAGTAGCCGGGATACCTGGCGCAAAGACAACAAGCGCAGCGGCCCGCATCCAGTAGCCTTACCGGAAATAGTGGCCGGTCAGGTGAAGCGCCTCACTACACCTGATCAGGAACTCAACCGGGTGCTGGGAGGAGGAATCGTCCCGGGAAGTATCGTTCTCTTTGGCGGGCAGCCGGGTATCGGCAAGTCAACGCTGCTACTCCAACTTGCCTTAGGCCTGAAAGCAAAGGTGCTCTATGTGAGTGGTGAAGAAAGTGAAGAGCAGATTCGCTTACGAGCCGACCGCCTCACTGGCCACATGGAGCAGTGCTATATCCTGACCGAAACCAATACCACCAAAATATTAGAACATGCGATTGAATTGCAGCCACAACTCATTGTGGCTGACTCGATCCAAACACTCTCATCTCCGCATTTGGAAAGTACACCTGGTTCCGTTAGCCAGGTCAGAGAAACAGCCGGTGAACTGCAACGATTTGCGAAGGACACGGGTATCCCTGTTTTTCTCATTGGGCACATCACCAAAGAGGGGAGTATTGCCGGACCTAAACTCCTGGAACATATCGTAGATGCTGTTCTACAATTCGAGGGAGATCGCAACTATACCTATCGCATTCTGCGGACACTGAAAAACCGTTTCGGCTCGACAGACGAAATGGGTATCTATGAAATGCAGGCCAGCGGCCTGCGCGAGGTATCTAATCCCTCCGAACTGTTGCTCTCGCAGAAAGAGGAGGAATTGTCGGGCAGTGCGATCGCGGCAACGATGGAAGGTATGCGCCCGATGTTGATCGAGACGCAAGCACTGGTTAGTACTGCCGTTTATGGTACTCCGCAACGCACAGCAACTGGTTTCGACTTACGCCGCCTAAGCATGCTTCTCGCCGTGCTTGAAAAACGCGGCGGCCTCGCCCTGGGACAGCAAGATGTTTTTCTGAATATAGCCGGAGGCATTCGCGTCGATGATCCAGCCATCGACCTTAGCATAGTGGCGGCTATCATGTCGAGCTACGATGATGTCGCGGTACCCACTGATGTATGCTTTGCCGGAGAAGTAGGTTTATCAGGTGAAATCCGAGCAGTGAATCGAATCGAGCAACGGATTCAGGAAGCTGATCGCTTAGGGTTTAAGGAAATCTTCATTTCTAAGTACAATACCAAGGGGCTGGATACTAACCGCTATTCGATTAGGGTGAATACCATTGCCCGCTTGGAGGAATTGTACGATGCTCTCTTCGCTTAAGCGAGAGGCGCGTTTTGCGGTTTATTTCAGGGAAGCAAAAAAGGTAACCGATTCTGTTAAAGCATACCCCTGTTAGCTAATTGAGCGTTTCACAGAAAACACACCCTGATGAGACTGCTCTTTACCCTTCTTACCACCCTAGTATTTGCTTTTGGTTGTGAAAAAGATCGCACTCCAGTCCCTATTTGGGATTTCATGCCGCTGGAGGAGGGTGCGGTTTGGACCTATGCGACCGTGATGGTAGACACCAATGGATTAGAGCGGCACCTTTCCGATGACACACTATGGTTGCAAAGCCTGGAAACCGTCGGAGCCCATCGCTTCGCGAGCTTTGAGGGTACCGATAATTTTCTTTTCCAGGCCATGATTCCAGCATTCGATTTACAAGACTCCAGCGGTATCCTGATCAATTCCAATGGACAGATGATGTTGAGTACCCTGGCAGAGCATCATGAATTGCTCCTAGACGAACGCGAGCTTGGTGGCGATTTAGGTCGTCTTCAAACCCGCTTGTTTACTACGCCGGTTTCGGTGGACGTCCCCTATGGAACTTTCGAGTGCATCGGGCGAACGCAGACTGTCGATTTGAATGAAGAAAATCACCCTAGCCATATGCGACGCATGTATCGCTACTATGGGAAAGGTGCCGGTATTGTTAAAGCTACCGCCTTTTTCCTGTCCAGCCCGTCTGTCATCGAAACACGCCTGACCGGTTTTTATTTTCAGGAATAAAAAAACGGCTGCCACAAGTGACAGCCGGATGCGGTTGAAGGCCGCTTTTCAAGGGGGGATTCGAAGTTTTACTTGAGTGTGAATGCTACACGAGCGAAAAGGAAGCGACCGTTGTAGCTAAACTGTGGTGAACGACGTGAGTAGATGAAGCGGCCAGATGAAGTAAATGTTGGATCCGCTAGATCTGGGAAGACGTCGAGTAAGTTGTTCGCACCCAGTGTCAAATTCAGGTTGCCGGCAATCTGATAACTCAATGATAAGTCCGTGATCACTTTGGCGTCATTGTATGGATCAATTGACTTGTCAATCCAATTCAGGTCAGCATCAAAAATATTAGCGGAGGTAGCCTCAGTTGTTTCTCCAAAGAGGGTGTTCCGCAGATAGATCGTGAGCTTATTCAAGGTCAGCGTATTGCCTAAGGTGATCTTGGTACGAGGTACAGCCTGCTCTAAGTACAGACGGCTTTCCTGTCCAAAGTAAGTTTCAACCAGTCCCTTTTCACGCAATAGATCAGAAGCATTGATGCCATCTTCCTGGACCCACTCTGTTTGCGAGAAAGTAGCAGCCAGGTCGTTGCGCAAGGTCTTGCCAGCGCCTAAGCTGGCCGTGTGACCCACCACAATGTCGATACCTTGAGAGGTGGTGTTGATCGCATTGGCAAAGAAGGCTGCACGAGTCGCACCAGCTTGGTTAAAGATCGACTGCAATTCAGCATCGCTACCAGGAGCGAATTGGCCCGTGAGTACTACGCGGTCGTCAATGTCAACCTGATAGGCATCGATAGATAGACGAATACCCGCTGTAGGAATCTTGGCCGTAAAGCCAATACTGTAGCTCTGCGACGTTTCTTCCTTCAAATCAGGAATGCCCAGTAGTTGTGCTGCGCGAGAACGGTTGTTGAATACACCTACCTCCTGTGGTACAGAAACGCCATCAACCAGCGAGAAGATAGTAGAGGTACGGCTGAAGAAGATCTGGTGCAACGATGGTGCGCGGAAACCAGAGCTGGTACCACCACGAATCGCAAAGTTGTTGTTCACTTTGTAGCGAGCCGAAACTTTGTAGTTGAAAGTCGAGCCGAAGTCAGAATAGTTTTCAAAACGTACGGCACCACCCAGTAGGAAGGCTTCGCTAATGTCAAATTCCGTATCCAGGTAAACGGCAGCACTTGTACGTTTGGCATCTACCTCATTGGTGGGCAAGAAACCGGCAAAACACTGCGAACCAGATGGACGGTTGCGGCCAAAGTAGTCGCGAACGAGTAGCGCATCGTCCGTTGCTGGAGTCACGAGATTGCCATTAACATCATAATTGCCCCACGAAAGTTCAGAACCTTGCTCGATACCGAAGTTTTCGAAGCGATACTCCCCACCAAAGGCTATGTTGACGCCTTTGATGCCATTCATGTTGAAGTATTGCGAGAGGTCGAAGTTGGTGGTTGATTGAGTGAAGTTGTGGCCACCTGCATCGAATTCTGTCGGGGAAGCACTGCCTAGGGTAGCATTGTGCGTCTCCGTCATGAAGAACAAGAATTCATTGTAGCCGAATACGGTGCTGAAATCAGCATTCCATTCGCCCAACATGCCACGAATACCCATGCCAAAGCTACGGTCAACAATGTTAGAGTTGATCCGAGGAACAGTACCATCCTCGTAGATGGAAGTCGTGGTACGGCTTTGAGAAGGCAGGCGATAGAAACAGCCTGAACAGCCATTGCGATAGGTCAATCCACCAAAGCTGTACAGCTCCGCGTTTTCACCCACTGGTAGTGACAGGTTCGCGAAGAACTTACCACCCCGTACTTTCGACTGGCCAAAGAGTAGGTTATAGTCGCTGCGTGTTTGACCACGAGCGTTCAATTCCTGTTGGGTGGCATCAAAGTCCAGCACACCCGCCAATCCGGTCATGTCAGTTAGGTCATTGAGTGCCTGAATGGTTTCACCATCCAGGTAGCCTACCTGTGGTGCATAGGTTTGGATTTGCTCCAGAGAAAGACTGCTAACGTCTGCTCCGTCGGCACGTGCCACACGCTCGATGCCATTGTAGCCATTGAAGATCTGGCCGGCAAACTCCTGCATCCGGCTGGTTGGGCCACGGTAGTTGAACTCACCGGTGAAGTTGATGAAACCGCCATTGTCACCAAGCGGCAGGCCATAGTTCAGGCCTAGGTTGACTACTTCGCCATCTGCATCACGCAGTTCGCCGCCGAAGGGACCAATTTCGCTGGAGAAATTGGCACCGGTAGTCATGATGGCTGTCAATTCATTGACGTTTTCGCGCAAGTGCACATTAATCACACCAGCGATCGCATCGGTACCGTACTGAGCGGCTGCACCGTCGCGTAAGATCTCAATGTTAGAAATGGCAGCTGCAGGAATGGCATTGAGGTCAGTACCAACATTACCGCGTCCAAAAGTACCATTGATGTTTACCAACGAGGTAGTGTGACGGCGCTTGCCATTAACTAATACTAATACTTGGTCAGGGCCGAGGCCGCGAAGGGAGGCTGGATCAATGTGGTCCGTACCATCGGAAATCGTCTGTGTATTGGACGAGAAAGATGGCGCTGTTTGGTGGAGGATCTGGTTGACCGAAACCTGTGGGGATTTGGAAATCAGCTCTCCTACATTAATCACATCTACCGGAGCAGGTGAATCGAGGTTCGTTCGGTTAGAAGCCCTTGTACCCGTGACGACTACTTCGTCAATTAGTACACCTTCTGAGAGGTTGAAATTCAAGGTCACATCTTCCCCCGCACCAACAGTAACGGTTTGTGCCTGGGTACTGAAGCCCACATAACTAGCCACAACCTTGTAAGTTCCAGGGTCGACGCTGATGGTGTAGTTACCATCTAAGTCAGTTACATCACCTTTCAAGGTTCCGTCAACACTGACGGATACGCCGTAAAGTGCTTCGTCTCCATCAGTGATCGTACCGCTGATGCTCTGACCAATGGCCAGCGTGGTGGTGGCGAGAAAAAGCAACGTGAGTAATACGTTTCTCATGTTTAAAACATTTAGTGAACAATGAAGGCCGTGGGCCTAGAAATTTAGTTGCGTATTGAGTATCCAATGCGCTCCCCAAACACCAAACTGCTGCACATGGCGGCTAAAGGGGAAGACCCCATCGTTGGTATTGGCGCTGTGCCGATGTTGATCGGGGTAGACATTGAATATGTTTCTGCCGTGTATGCCGAATGTCCAATGCTGATTCGGTTGCCAACGGCACGACCAATCGGTCGTCCATTTGGCTGAAAAGATCTGATCGCGCGTTTCGTAGGTTTGCGTCCATTCATTCAAAGCCCAATCATCCACGTGGCCATCAAGAGGGTGCCAGTAGGTGACCGACCCGAAGCGGGTAGCTTGGAGGGACAGCGCCCAATTGCCGCGCAGAACACTGAGGTAGGCAATGACTTTATTAGCGGGTTGAGCCCGCTCGATTCGAGCGTGATCTTCTCGATTAAAGACGAGTTCTTCCAATCCACTGATCGCTTTGGCTAAGCGGATATCTTGTACGCGAGTGCGGTTGAAACTAGCGGCAACCCGCAGTTCGAAGAGTAATTCACGCCATTGCCAATGTTGATCGATACCCAGGTCTAGCCCTTGCGTGAGGGTGTTGATCGCATTTGCGAAAAACTGAACTTCACCCAACTGGTTTTTTTCTAGAAGATGGGCAATGTATGGATCAGCCGAAGGCCCTAATCGACTACCCAGCACGATGCGATCTTTGATCCGGATGCGGTAAGCATTGACGGAGAAACGCATTTGCTGCCCGATTTGCCAGTTTGCTCCCACAGAATAGTTTCGGGAGCGTTCGGGTAGAAGCGGGCTGCTCATCAGTTGGCGAACCAGCGGATGTTCGGCGTTTAATTGGGCGATTTCCCGGCCAACGAGCTTTTCTCCTTCCGGTACAAATTGCAGGCTCTGACTACTGAAATAGATTTGAGGGAGCGAAGGAGGTCGTAGGCCTGAATTGGCCGCCGCACGTAACTGTAGTTGATCATTGGCTTGGTAGATGAGGCCTAGTTTCGCTAGCAGATGGTGGCCTGTATTCGGCCAGTGTTCCCAGCGCAAGGCAATAGATGGCCGCCACTTATCATGAATAATCCGATCGAGACCAAGGTGTGCGGCTACTGATGGCCGCCAGGCATGAACGGTATTCGCAGGTCGGTAGCCCGGGAATACCTGCATGCCAGCTTCACGCGGTTCGCCGTTAGCGGTGGTGTCGCCATAGTTTTGCCAGCTCCACTCATCGCCAGTGAGCTGCCGGAATAACTCATTGCGATAAGAAGCGCCGAAGCGCCAGTTGGTTTGTTTGTCAGGAGACCTGTGCGAAGCGCTGAACTGCCAGATGAGTTGCCCGTAGCGTAACTGCCCGGCAAGGGCAGAAGTAGGCGAGCTGAGCCCCATAGAAGCATTATTGGAATTCTTGATCAGATAATCTACTGAATTACCACCGAGGTTCTGACTGATATCCAGGTCCCAGCTACCGATCTTGGTACGTAAACCAATGACCCAGGACAGATCGCCAATGCGAGGATGGATCTCTGGTGAGAAACCGGATGGATAGAGGCCAGATTGCTTGGTTGTTTGATAGGGGAATCGGTAAAACCCGTGCGACCGTCCCGTACGCAAATTGAAGCCACCGAACTGATAAAATTGGGTGGCAGGGCGTAGCTGCCACTCGTGATTGAGGTGGAGGCCATAGTTCCGAATACCAGCACTGCCGACCAACATCACCCGTTCATTGGAGAAGCCGGTTTGGGCAAAGAAAGCCTCACGTTGTTCGGGGCTTTCGTCTCGATCGTCACCGAAAATGGTGCCCGTGTAAGCACCAGAACGATTTACGGCTGAGCGGCTGTCTAAGCGCCAGCTCAGGCCAAGGTGACCTTTTTGACTTTGCCATAAATTCCAGTATCCGCCAAGACCAACCTGAAGGCCATCGCCTTCTTGGGTAATGCCCGATAAGAGTTGCATACTGTTAGAGGCGGCACTGTCCTTCAATACCACATTGATAACTCCGGCAATGGCATCAGCGCCGTATTGGGCGGTCGCTCCGTCGGGTAGGATCTCTACTCGTTCGACCGCTGAAAGCGGAATGGCATTTAGGTCAGTGGAAACACTACCACGGCCGACCGTTCGGTTGACATTGACCATGGAGGAAGCATGGCGACGCTTGCCGTTGATCAACACCAACATTTGATCGGGCCCTAGCCCGCGTAGTGCAGCAGGATCGATGTGATCGGTGCCATCGCTGACTGTTTGATAGGCGGTGTGGAAGGAAGGGGCCGCAAACTGTAAAAGTTGTCCGAGTTCTGTAACGGGTAGGCGATCTGTTTCTGTTGCACTAAGCTGCGGGGCTGCCGTCGCAGGAGCGAGGGTGCTTAGGGAAACAGGCGAACCGCCCCAAACGACGACTTCAGTGAGATCAATGCTTTTTTCCAGGCTGACGCGCCAGCTGATCGTTTCCCCAAAGGGAAGCCAAGTGTCCAGATAACGAGTCTGGAAACCGATGAAGCTAAATTGAATATGGACATCTCCGGCAGGTAGCCACAATTCAAAGTAGCCTTTGGAGTCTGTAGCAGTGCCGCGAGCACTGGCAGCATGAAAGATAGACGTGCCCACCAACGGGCTACCATCTTCGTCAATTACCCAGCCTGTGATGCGCCCATAAGGATGGCTAGCTTGTACGGCCCAAAAACCGTCTTCGATTTTGGTGAATTGCAAGCCGGTATGTTCCGTCAATTGATCGAGAACACCCTGTAAACTCCAGGGTTCTTCGAGCCAGGCCCGTTGTACGTGCTTGCCTCTTAGTACTGCCGGCTCGTATAGAAAAGCACAATCATATTGCTCTTCAATCCAGGATAGCCCGTCGGCCAATGACAGCGACGCCGAAGAGGTCGCTTGAGCATTTCCCGACAACAACTGAATACCACATAAGATGGTTAGCAAGCTCCTATGCCAGAAGCCTTGCTTAACCATCTTATGTAGAATTCTAGAAACCATCGGATGCATTGAATTTTTTAGCTTATTGATCGTAATACATATAGCGACAAACGGATATACGGATACCATACTCCCCACTGATCATAGTGAGATAGTCACGGAAATCACTTGCCAAGAGCAAGTAATGGCCCGTTGTTTCGATTGTTTCCTTTTGATTTAGTACAGGAAGTGCATCCCAATGGGGGCACTTAGTCCGCAGGTTCCTGCATTGCCTTTTGGGCAAAAATGATCTCGGTATCGCCTTGTTGTACCTCGATGCCAAGGGTAGTACTTAACCCTTGCACTAAGATGTTGAGGGAAGAGGCGGGTACAGAGCCACTTAGTGTTCGTTTGGCCAGTTGGGGGTTGGCGAAGACAATGGTTTTGCCAAAATTATCTTCCACTAATTGAGCGACTTCGCTTAATGGGGTTGCTTCAAATCGCCAAATTCGTTTTTTCCAAGCAGTGAATAGTTGGGGGTCAACCAGGGATGTTGCTGCTTTTTGTTCTGCGGTATTCCAAGAATAGTGTTCGTTGGGCTTGAGTAAGGCTTGGCCGCCGCTTACATCGCTCACGGCTACTTGGCCTTCCACCAATACGATGCCAGCACGCTTGCTGCGATTAACCAGGTTAAATTCGGTGCCAAGGACTTCAACGGTTAAGGGAGAAGCATTGACACGGAAAGCTTGATCGGCTACGTCTTCAGCAGCACGAACAGAAAAATAGGCTTCACCATCAAGATGTACCTCTCGGATGCCTGCTTCTGCCCATTCGCCTTCCCACCAAAGGCGAGAGTTAGCTTGTAGGACTACTTCTGTTCGATCGGGTAGGGTAATCGTTTGGATCTCTCCATAGGCCGTTTGGAAGGCTTGCTGCTGAGGCCAGAGCCAATAAGCTGCGGCGAATAGTACCAGGACAGCCGCCGCCGCACGCCACCAATTAACAGCGTAGCGTGCCTTTTTGGGCTCCACTGTATGCAAACGACTTTGCAACTGCTCCCATTCACTCGAAGTCGGAAGTGATTTGTTTGGCCGGCTTAGTTGGAGCGCTAAGAAACGAGCTTCTTCAACGATCGTCGCTTTCTCTGGATGTGCTAGTAGCCAGTTCTCCCAGAGAGACTTGTGTGCCGTTCCATCGGACAAGGCCCAATCGACAAAGCGATCGTCAGCCAATAAATCCTCCGGGGTAGTGAAATTGGAAGCGCCCATACGCACAACTACTTATTGTGTTCACTCTAATGACGAATGACTTGGGCGATTGTACTCACTCAACTGGCATTTTTTTTCTGTTGTGCCATGTATTGGCGCAGAGAGCTTAGTGCTCGATGGGCAGTATTGCGTACCGACTGGTAGCGAATGCCGATGATCTCGGCGATCTCTCGATAGGGGATCTGATTGTAGAATCTAAGAAAAAGAACTTCGCGCTGTCGCTCCGATAATTGTTTCAAGGCTTGTTGTAAATAATGCTTTTTCTCTTCTTCTATTTCCCGCTCGATCCATGAACTTTCCACTGAAAAGGAGAAGAGGTCTGAGCGTTCTATGGCCAGTTCTGACCGCCTTTTTTGCTGGCGGATCTCATCGATCAGCGCATAGCGCAGTGCCCGTAGTAAATAAGCAGGGACATTGACCTTAGTTGGGAGTTGAGGGTGCTTTTCCCATAGGCGGACAAACAATTGCTGGATCTGGTCCTTTACGATTTCTTCCTGTGGCATAATATTCAAACCATACCGCAGCAGATCATCATAATAGGCAGTAAAAAGCACCCGGAGCGCCTCTCGCTCGCCGGCTCTTAACTGTGCCCATATGGTTGTTTGATCAAACAAAGATCATGTAATTGTCAATCGAAATACAAGTCCATAATAAACTAAAAAAAGGGATTGGTCAACGAATTCGTGATCTTAGGGTTTAAGAATTGCAGTGAATCGATGGTTAACAGAGGCGTTCAGTCAGTGTAAAAAGAAAAAATGAAGCAACCTGCCATTATCCTTTTTGACGGAGTTTGTAACTTATGTAATGGGTTTGTGCAATTCATTATTCGCCGGGACCCGGCGGGGCAATTTCAATTTGCCAGCCTGCAATCGGAAGCGGGGCAAGCTCTTTTAAAGGCGCATGGCGTACCGCAAGATGCAATGGATACAGTGGTGCTGATTGAGAACGGTACCGTCTATACGCATTCTGATGTGGCCTTACAGGTAGCTCCACGCTTACAAGGCGCATGGGGATGGCTGCGAATCGGCTATGCCTTACCGCTTGGTTGGCGCAATGCGATTTACAATTGGGTAGCGCGTAATCGATACCGGTGGTTTGGAAAGAAGGACCAATGTATGGTACCGACTCCTGAATTGAAGGCGCGTTTTCTGGAATAGAACTTCATTGATCTCCCAAGCTCATTCTATCACTAAAATTGACCTAGTATGAACCGACGCTTATTCCTTCGCAACTCAGCTTTCCTGGCCTCAGCGGCCGTACTTCCTGGTCGGGAATGGATGGCTCGCACGCTTTTCGCTAATGGTGAAATGACGCCATTGCGTCGTAACGTCGGGCTGTATACCGAGCGCGGCGGTTCCATCGCCTGGTTGCTAACGCCCGAACACGCTGTGGTGGTGGATACGCAGTTCCAGGAGCAAGCCCAGAACTTGGTGGGCTTGATGACGGAAACGAATGCGCAGCCGCTGGATCTATTGGTGAATACCCACCACCATGGTGATCATACCTCTGGGAATATTGTTTTTGCCGATCGGGTGGCGACACACGTTGCTCACGAAAACTCGAAGGCCAATCAAGAACGGGTAGCCATTGCGCGAGAGCGAATGGCTGAGACCTTGCTGCCAACAACGACCTATACGGATACCTGGTCGCAGCGAGTAGGGGATGAAACCATCACCCTCCATTACGCGGGCGCTGCGCACACCAACGGCGATAGTATGGTGCACTTCGAAGAGGCGAATATCGTGCACATGGGGGACCTGGTCTTTAACCGACGCTTTCCCTATATCGATAAATCAGCAGGTGCTGATATCGCCAATTGGATTCGCGTACTCCGCTCCGCCCGTCGTCGCTTTGATAAGGATACTTTGTACATTTTTGGCCACTCTGGCGAGGGGTATCAAGTGACCGGAAGTCAAGCGGACTTGCGCGCTATGGAAAATTACCTCCGGCGCTTATTGCGCTTTATGAAGCGAGCCATTCGAAAGGGGCAGACTTTGGATCAGATTAAGGAAACAGTGACAGTTATCCCAGGTGCAGAAGAATTCACTGACGGGCGGATCTCCCGTAGCTTTGATGCCGCCTGGGCAGAGTTGGTGGATGAGCAGTAAGATTGGGGATTGGGTAATAGAGATTAGGTTTTAGGTCCCACAGCCTCATTTCCTTATGCTCTTTCTAAATCCTACTACCCAATCCCTATAGCCTAACAACTTACTACGGATGGCGTTGCATAAAAGCATGGATGTGCCCGGCGATCTCTTCGCCGGCATCTTCCTGCAAGAAGTGGCCGGCGTTTTTCACCCGCTGGCCTTCTATTTCCTCGGCAGTTGGAATATGCTCCGCAAAAAAACGGCGAGCGGGCCCAGTAATCGGGTCTTGATCAGAAAAGAGGACTAAACAGGGCTTTTGCCATTCGGCTAATACGGCCCGAGCTTGTTTCATTTCCGCCACACCGGGTTCATCTGCGTTTAATGGAACGATGGCGGGAAAAGCTCTTGCTCCAGCCTTGTACTTCGCGCTGGGGAAAGGCGCTCGATAGGCATCCAGCACAGCCTTACTATGGCTTGCTTCACGGACGGTACCAAACTTCATTACCTGGCCAATCGGTAGGATAGGGGAGTTGAGTGCAAACCACCTCCAGCGGGTGAACGCCTTATTAGCGGGGCGATCACCAACCGGTAGAAAGGTATTCATGATCACCACCCGTTTGAAGCGCTCGGGTTGCTGCCCCACCATGCCCAGGCCTAAGAGACCACCCCAGTCTTGAACGACCACGGTGATATTTTGCAAATCCAATTCATCTAAAAAAGTGCCTAGTGTGCGAAGATGGAAGGCGTAGGTGTAGTCTTCTACCCGTTTAGGTTTATCAGAGCGACCAAAGCCAAACCAGTCCGGAGCAATAATTCGAGCATGAGGGGAGAGTATCGGAATAAACTTCCGATAGAGATACGACCAGCTTGGTTCGCCGTGCAAGCACAAAATAATATCTCCTTCTCCTTCATCAACATAATGCATGCGCATGCCATCGATGCTTATATACCGTGGAGTATAAGGCCAATCGGGTAAGTTGGCGAATTGGCTATCGGGGGTGCGTAAGAATTCCATAGGAGTAAATGTGATGAAGTTGTCAGGTAAGATAGGAAAGTAATAGAGGAAACAATCAAAACATACCATACAGTATTGTTTGTAATTGTTTTTTCCCTTATCTTTGTTGTATGGCAAGATTATCTCGTGAAGATTGGCTGGCAGAGGGGAGGAAGGTACTGGAAGCCTTTGCGCAGCATCGACTGAAGATCGCCTATCTGTGCGAGCGCCTGAAAGTTACCCGAGGGTCGTTCTATCACCACTTTACCAGTATTGAGGATTACAAGATGCAGCTGCTACAACATTGGGAGCAGGCACAAACCTTGGCTATTATTGAAGGAGTCAAGCAAGCGTCGACTCCCGCAGAGCACATGGAGCAACTCACTCAATTGGTGGCTCGGAGTAACCATAGGGTAGAAGCGGCTATTCGCAGTTGGGGGTTCTATGATGAAGGGGTGAAGGGCTTTTTAGAAAAAGTGGATGCCAAGCGGCTCGAACACCTGGAAGGTATTTTTACTGCTATGGGACTGCCGAGTGACGTGGTCCCTCTGGTAGCCAAATTGGATTATGCTACCCTCATTGGAATCCAACAATTGCATCCCGATATTTCCCTCGCCGAATTGGGGCGCTTATGGGAAGTACAAGGGCACTACCTTCGATACAAGCAATAATTTTTTCACCAAATACATACCATATGGTATGGTATAAAATAATAACCTTATCTGATGATTTTTCCGAAAATTATCAGAGGATCAAAATTAGAAAATATGAATACCTACGTCACACCGATACCAGAAGACAGTTTGATCGCCAATGCTATGGATCAAATAGACTATGAAGATAACTGGGCGGGCATTAGCCAGGTGAAGGTTGATGAAAGTGAATTGCCCGTGTTGTTCTTTCATTCCTTCCCGAACTGGTTTCGCGCATTGATGGGACTACGAGAGGTGATTGCGCGCGTCATCGGATTAAAGACCGCGCACGGTATGGATATTGCCAAACAGATGCGTGAATTCAAAGGCGAACCAGGGCAGTCGATTGCCTTGTTTCATGTATTGGACCGGGAGCCCGGAGAAATTATGATGGGCGAAAATGATAGCCACCTCAATTTCCGCTTGTCTTTTATCAGCCGGGAGGTGGAGCAGGGCACCGAAGTGATGCTTGCCACAACGGTACATTTTCAAAATAGGGTAGGGCGCCTATACTTTCTTCCCGTGAAGCCTATTCACCGGCTGGTTGTACCGGTCTTATTGCGGCGGATGATCAAAAAGCTGGAGCAAGGCAAAGGCCGCGAACAACTCTCTTTTAGCTAAACCTCAATAGCCCAGGAATTTCACCTCGAACTATTGTCAACCTGCACGCTTTATGAAAAGCTGGATTGCTTATTTCATTATTGGAATTGGATTCGTTCACTGTCTGGTAGGGGCCTTGTTGATCGGCCATATTTTTCAGGACCTATGGAGCGAAGGTTTATTCAATACCGTGAATGGACAGCTGGAGCGAGAAGCCTTCTTTTGGTTTATGGCCTTTGGCTTGCTCCTAATGTTGCTGGGGGTGGTACTGTATTGGTTAGCTCAGGCAAAATTTCGATTGCCGGCTACCTTCGCCTGGTTACTCCTGTCCTTCTTGCTGGTTTTGGTCATTATCATGCCGGTTAGTGGCGCTTGGCTACTACTGGTGCCGATCGGAGGATTGTTCTACGAAGATTTTACCTCCCAGAGAGTATCCACAAAGTAGCTCCGGCTATCCGTGAAATTTTGCCGAATTTGGAAACCACTGTCTTGAGCGAGGGCAGTAATATCACGCTCATTGTACTTGCAGGAGATCTCTACTGCGATGGGCTCCCAGGCTTCAAAATGAACGGTTAAGTGCAATTGCTGGATATTGACACATTGCGCCACCTTGCTCACTATATAGCTGCGAGCCTCCCCATTGCAGGGGTTGTAGGTTTCCCAGTGGTGGAAATTTTCTAGTCTGAAATCTGCGCCTAACTCTCGATTTATGCGTCGTAGGAGATTGAGATTAAAAGCCGCTGTGATGCCGGCAGGATCGTTATAGGCCGCCAGAATAATCGCTGGATCTTTTTTTAAGTCGAATCCAGTTAATAATTGATCCCCTTGGTCCAAACAACTCCTCAGGTCTTGTAAGAAAACACGGGCGTCTGGCAGGGCAAAATTCCCAATGTTTCCTCCTAGAAACAGGACCACCTTACGGCGGCCATTATCTTCTTCATGTACTTGCTGGAGGGCCTCCAGGTATTCGCCAGTCACCGGAGCAATGGCCAGTTGAGGCCATTGGTGGCGGCAGTCTGCTTCCAGTTGCTCCAACACATTGCCGGAGATGTCGATAGGGCGGTAGACAAAGTCGATGTCTTTATTCAGGAAATGGTCGAGTAGCAACTTGGTTTTGGTACCATCGCCGGCTCCCAGCTCGATTAGTTCGAACGGCTCGTGGCCGATAGCTTCCAGAATGTTGGCAGCTTGATGCTGAAATATCTCGTATTCACAATTGGTGAGGTAGTATTCCGGCATCGCCATGATTTCCTGAAAGAGGCGGTCGCCGTCAGCATCGTAGAAATACTTACTGGAGATGGATTTGGGGTAAGCACTAAGGCCTTTCTCCACATCATTTGCAAATGACGAGCGAGTACTAACCTGAGGGGCGGAAGCTTGCGAATTCATATTAGTAGAGATCAGGAGACAACAATAGTAGGGAAGGGCACCCTTCCCAAATTGGGTTATCAAAAAACGGTAGCTAAAGAGCGCTTTAACGAGCGAGTCGAATACCTGTGAACTGCCAACGCTTATCGGTATGGAAAAAATTCCGATAGGTTGAGCGAATATGCGAGCGTGGTGTTGCACACGACCCGCCGCGCAAGACCATCTGATTGATCATGAACTTGCCGTTGTATTCTCCCAGAGCTCCTTGGAAGCGTGGATAGTTGGGGTAGGGTAGATAAGCACTATTCGTCCATTCCCACACATTGCCCAGGAACTGATCATCCTCGGCGGAATTGGGTCCAACCGGATGCCAATGACCCTCTTCAACGAAATTGCCGGAAGCAGGAATATCTTGGTGCAGCTGATTGCAGGCCACTTCCCATTCTTGTTCGGTTGGTAGGCGAAGCCCTTTCCAGCGGGCGTAAGCGTCGGCTTCGAAAAAACTAACGTGGGTTACCGGCGCATCGAAATCAAGCGCGCGTAGCCCCGCCAAGGTATAGTGCCACCACTCCCCGTCTTTTTCATACCAATAGAGGGGCGCCTTTACTTCAAGATTACGGGCCCACTCGATACCTTCCATTTGCCAGAGATCGAAGCGTTCGTAGCCCCCATCTTTAATGAACGAGAGGTACTCACCATTGGTCACCAAGCGACGCGAAATCGCATAGTCGTGCAGGAAAACCTTGTGCCTGCTGAGCTCATTGTCCCAACAGAAACCTTGTCCGTCATACCCGATTTCATAAACCCCTTCGTTTATCGCTAGCCAGCTTTCTGTTACTGAAACCGGTGAAGCCGAAGGCGCGGAAGCGGCTTGATAAACCGGGTAAAGCGGGTTGTGGCCGAGAATGTACTTCAGGTCAGTAACACACAACTCTTGGTGCTGTTGCTCATGTTGAAGACCCACTTCTAACAAGTGTGCTAAATCAGTGGGCAAGGCACTGTTTTCATAGCTCTTGACCCAACGCGCCATATGTTCATCAACATAAGTGCGATAGGCCAGAATGCGTTCGGTTGATGGCCGGGTCATATTCCCGCGCTGCGTGCGTTGGATGCGTGGCCCTTGGCTTTCGTAGTAGCTGTTGAAGAACCAGTTCAGCTGTTCATCAAAGAGTTGATAACCCACCAAGTGGTCCTTCAAGATGAAATTCTCGAAGAACCAGGTGGTATGTCCCAGGTGCCATTTGGGTGGGCTAACGTCTACAATCGGTTGCACCACAAAGTCCTCCGGTGCTAATGGTTCACAGATCTTGACCGTCCAGCGGCGCACTTCTTGGTAGCGCTGCAACATGGTGTCAACAGGAGTTAATGTGGCTTGATCGATCATGACTTCGTTTGGAATCGTATTGAATAGTAGGAAGCTTAGGCGTCAACGACTTCGACGCCTCGCCAGAAAGCGACACGGCCGGTAATTTCCTTGGCTGCGTCCTTAGGTGTTGGATAGTACCAGGCAGCATCGGCATTTTGTTTGCCGTCTACCTCGACCGAGTAATAGGATGCGGTACCTTTCCACGGGCAGAGTGTATGTGTTTCGCTGCCTTTGAAATACTCTTTGTTGAGGCTCGTTTCGGGAAAGTAGTAATTTCCTTCCACATTCACGAGATCATCACTTTCGGCGAGTACGACGCCGTTCCAAATTGCTTTCTTTTTCATCGTGCGTTTGTTTTGCTCTAGTTGATTAGTTCCAGCGAAGCATCGATCGCTTCGCTCAGAAATGTGCTTAGTTGTTTTTGTTGATCATCCGTGCTTGCCACCAGTTCACTTAGTGGTAAGACTGCTCCAGTAAAGCTGTTCGTTTGCCAGTGGCCATAGCTAAGCGGAGGCAATGCATCGAGCGATAGCGTAGTATCCCGGCGCCAGGGACTTACATAGAAATAGTAACTATCGGCCACTGAGTCAGGGATCGCTAATCCAACTCCAACGCTAGCTTGCAGTTGCCCCGAATCGTCCTTGACGACTTCTAAGAGGATAGCTGAATCGTAATGATGGGGCCAAGTACGGATAGCGCTGGCCCAATCGGGAGATTGTTTCGCTACACTGAGCAATGCCGCCTGCGTATTTTGCCGATAGCGCTGTAATTCTTGACGGTATTCAGTTGGGATATCATCAAAGCTCGTCTGCTCCTTGTCAAGGGCGTGTTCCGGCAAATCGTAGTGATCGATGGCGGAGAGCTCGTTTCCAGGAAAGCCCCAGGAATTCAATGATGCTTTAAGCCACGTCCAAGCAGCACCCTTTGTTTTCCCTGCCAGCGAGAAACTAGCCAGCGTTTTGTTGTCTTGATTTTCAAAAAAGAGAGCAAATTGACGATAGTCGAGCCCCAGCCGGATTTTTTCCTCGATCCAACGCCCTACGAATACCTGTCGATGGCTTTCCCAACCCAGGTTGGTATGGCTATCATCGACCTCATGCGATAGCAAATGCTGGCCTACTGCTGCCAGGAACTGCGCTGCATGATGGTAGTGAGTCCCCGCCTCGTGTAAGGCAGAAGAGGGGGAAAGCAATTGAACTTGCCACGGAAATTCAAAGGGCATAGATAGATTTAGTATTAGTCGGTTTTGGAGACCCGGTGAACAAACTTTTTGTTCCACATTAAGCAAACAGCAACAAAGGCTGTTAGGTTTGGGCAATCAAGGGATTATCCCGAATTTCCGTCCCAGCTACGACATATTGACGCAAATACCTCCACATGCAATATCATCCTCTTCTGAATACTCCCCTATCCCTCTCGGCCATTAGCCTTGGCTGTATGTCGTTTCATGATTTACCGACCGGTCGCCCCATAATCGAACATGCCCTCGACTTAGGGATCAACTGCTTTGATACCGCTGATTTGTATGATCGTGGCGAAAATGAACGCATTGTAGGCGAAGTATTGAAGGATCGCCGATCGGAGGTTGTGATCGCTACTAAAGTGGGTAATCGTTGGCGTGCCGATGGAAAAGGCTGGGATTGGATGCCTCGAAAAGACTACATACTGGAAGCCGTAGAGGCCAGCCTGCAGCGTTTAGGCACAGATTACATCGATCTCTACCAGTTGCACGGCGGTACGATTAATGACCCTTTAGAAGAGGTGGTGGAAGTCTTCGAAGCCCTCCGCGAGCGCGGCTTGATCCGTGCCTACGGTATTTCCAGTATTCGCCCGAATACGATTCGCAAGTGGACCGAGTTGGCCCCCAATGCCTCCAGCTGTATGACACAATACAGTTTGCTGGATCGTCGCCCGGAAGAGGCCACACTTGGCCACTTACATTCACATCAACAGGGCGTATTGGTGCGTGGTGGGGTAGCGAAGGGCTTGCTGGCTAACAAAGCTGCCAGACAGTATCTTGCGCATAGCGAAGCAGAAATTGCAGCCATACAAACTGGCATGAGCTCGTTGCTGCAAGAAGGCGAAAGTAGGGCTGGCTTAGCCTTGCGGTATGCCTTGCAACACGCGGCAACAACGACCGTGGTATTGGGTGCCAGCCACCCGGCGCAATTAGCAGTGGTGAATGAATTGGTGGAACGGGGTGAATTGGATGACGAGCGCTACCAGACCCTCCAGAGATTAGCCCCCTCCTGGCAGTACGAACAGCATCGATAGTGGGACGAAACGGCAAGTCCTTCCTTCGTGAGGGAGGCCTGCCTGCCGGACCGACAGGTAGGCAGGGATTTGGGCTTGCATCTATCCCCCTTTTTCCTTTTCTTGGGTAAAAATCCCTGACATGTTGAAGAATAAGCTCTTGTGGATCCCGATGGGACTGGTTGCGGTGCTTGCCGTAGTCGTATTTGTCGCCTCTCAAAAAGAACCAGCTACTCGTACCAGCTACGACTGGCAGCCTACCGATAATATTCCCCAAATTGTAAAAGGGGTTGATCTTGATAAGACCTTCACCTTTTGTGGCGAAGAGCTACCCACGGAAAACTTCGATGTACGTGAACGTCTCGACCGCGAACTGACGGTCAACACTTATTGGCACAGTAGCACCATTCTCTCGATTAAGAGCACCATGCGCTACTTCCCGATTATGGATCGCATCCTAGAAGAAGAAGGCGTACCGGCTGACCTCAAGTACATTGCTGTGGCCGAAAGTGCCTTGCGTAATGCCGTTTCACCGGTTGGTGCTAAAGGCATCTGGCAATTCATGAAGGGGACGGGCCAGGAATATGGCTTGGAGATCAACGACGAGGTAGATGAGCGCTATCATTTGGAGAAGTCTACTCGTGCAGCTGCCCGCTACTTACGCAGCCTCCGCAATCGCTACGGCGACTGGTACCTGGCCGCTGCGGCCTACAATATGGGCGGGGGCAACCTCAACCGCAATATGCGCAATCAGCGCGCCGAAACCTACTTCGAACTTAACCTGAATCAGGAAACGTCTCGCTACGTTTTCCGCTTGGTAGCGATCAAGGAAATCCTTGAAAACCCGCGTGCGTTTGGCTTCTACCTGGAACGCGAGGATTACTACCCAGTCCTCGACGACTACCGCGTGGTAGAGGTTGATGGCAGCGTAGACAACTGGGGCGACTTTGCCGCCGAACACGGCACCACCTACCGCCTGCTGAAAGTGTACAACCCGTGGCTGATCGATCACGAACTGACGAATCGGAGTGGCAAGGTGTATGAGGTGCGGGTGCCTTAATTTTAGTTTGTAGCCCCAGCTCGATCAAAATAAAATAGCTAATTCTCTTTTTTGATAAAGGAATTTTTTTGTAGCTTTTGCCACGGAAATCTGCACTCATCCCTATCCTTGAGTGCATTCCGATAACTCCAGCCAGTACCCCTTACCTGTATGTATGCTTGGACCAATTCGTCAGAATTGGCCAGTCTCCTTTTGTCAACACTTAACTACCTGTTTCTATGGATATCCAAGCCATCAAAGACCATTTTATTAAGAAGTTTTATGCGGAAGAGGGCCAGCACTTTTCGTATACGCAGATGATCCAACATAACGGTATCTTGATTGCCTTTGTGCTGGATGATCGGCAGCGTTTCTATTATACTGTGCTGGATTTGCAACAAGCGGAAGTCAGTGGATCAGATGAGCGAGCGGAAGAGTTTGACTATCGCTATTGGACGAAGCTTAAGCCACTCCCATTTACAGCGGAACTAAACACAGTAGGGTATGGGGATATCGGCGCTGCCAAAGTACCTTTGGTATTGACGGATGATGACAAAAAGGATCCCTTCTTGTCGTCTACAGCTCGTTTTACAGCTGATGCCCCCTTTCAGGTGGTTTCGGACAATCAGCATGTGTATTTGTTTCGGCAGTCTGTGGGTGCTAATGATGCCCAAATGCGTTCCAATCCTTTAGGAAATAATCAAGGGAATGTTGCGCATATTTCCAACCGCTTGCTAGCAGACCGGTATCTACTCGTTGGGGCAACACTTACTCGCAAACTGGAAGTGCGCTACCGCCGGAGCGGCAAGAAAGAATCTCCCGCCAGCCAGACGGATAGCCTGGGCGTGACGAACATGGCCAACCAACCTTTTGTGGAGCCTACACAGGTGTTGAGTTTCGTGGAGCATTTGGAAAAAGGACAGTTTAGTGTATTGCTGTTACCGACGCAGGTGGCTGACCTTAGCAAGTGGCAGATATTTGCCTACAACAGCCAATCCAAGCTAATGGATAGCTGGAACCTGGAGAAAAGTAGCGACGGCTTGTTCAATACCAAGGGTAGTCAGCTTTACACCAGTCCTGATCCTCGGTTTCAATCCTCGGTCTTAGAGCGAGAACCAGGCAATTGCCCTTGGACCAAAAGAGCACTTATTCCTCTTAAGTCGGATGGAGGGTTTGCTGAATCGGCACTTTCCACTAGCCGCGGCAACTATGGTAAAGTAGCGCATAGCCCTGAATTGACACCAACAAAAGAACTGACCATCGAAACTTGGGTTCGCCCGGAGGAAACGAACAGTGATTTCCAGCGAATTTTGAGCAAGGTCCATATTCATCACAAGCAGGGCTACATGCTCTCTATTAATGATGCCGGACTCGTTTGCTGGGATGTCTTTGTCAAGGGTAAGGACGGTACTTCCGTGAAATTCTTTGGCCAGGCAAAAACTAAAATACCGCCTGGCGAGTGGTCGCATGTAGCGGTGACGATGTCAGCAAAGAATTCCTCGATCCATATCTACATCAATGGAGAAGGAGATGGTGAGAACCTTTACAAATTTCAAGCCTACACCGACCTGATTCCCAATGATCGAGACCTCTTTTTTGGGGTTGCCGCCTGGGGAACTACAACCCACCCGCTCAATGGAGCAATAGATGAAGTTCGTCTTTGGAGTACGGCTCGGTCACGTCAGCAGATACAGTCGCATATGCATACCCGCTTGCGCGGTGACGAGCCAGGTTTGGCAGCTTACTGGCGAATGGATGAGGCAGGAGGCGACAAGTTCTTAGATCAAAGTGCCCAGAGGAAACATCCTGGTCAACTCATTAGTACAGGGCTTGTAGACGATATGTGGATAGCTTCTGAAGCGCCGATCGGCGCTTCGGCTGAAATGCAACGATCCAGTTTTTCCGTTGAGCATTACCAGGTAGCGGCCGGCCCTGCTAGTTGTTTGTATTATGAGCAGGAGTCTGCTTATTCCAGCCAACTGGATCAAGAAAAACGCTCTTTCCAGAATGCACGGGTCATGCTGACTTTCCCACTCAAGCCCGGCCATTCGTCACGGCCAGGTGGTTTAGGAGCCATTGATTTTGGTGTTACCCGAGATGGTCAGTTGGCTCAAATTCCGGACCAAGTGAGCTTGCCGAATGTTGGAGGCATGCCGGATTCGCCGAGAACGACTGAGGACTTGCTGAATGAGATTGAGCAAAAGGAAAATGAAATAGCGGCCGAACGCCTTCGCTTGCAGTCACCAATCTCCCACGAGTGCCGCATTATGCTAACCAACGGGACAGTGCAACGAAATGTGGTGCGGATACTTTGGGAGTTACAGCAAGGGATTGCGTTATATCATAGGGTCGGGTCTATTGGCCCTGATGCCCCGGAAGCTATAGGGTTTACTCCCATTGATCCAAGCCTTCAATTGGAGGCTGCCAGGGCTGATGAGTTTACCTTCTATTTCAAGGATGTTTCGCAAGCAGGGGATAGTGAAAAATCCTATCAGATTATTAATCGAGAAACGGGCTTATGCTTACAAACCACTCCGTATAAAGCTGATTTTTTCCCACTCTATTGTAATATTCCGGGCTATGATAAATCCTATTTTCTGAAACTGGGAACCATTCAAAATAATGACACCGATACTTTTGAACTGACACCAGGGACAAATGGTGGATATTCATTAGTTAATAAGGCTTGTAAGGCAAAGAATGTAAAGCTCAGCTATAGTGAGTCATTTTGGAATTTTGGGCTTCATAAAATTGCCCCAAATCGTTATCAAGCAGTTGACCAATTTACTGTACCGATAAACTACAATGATTTTATCTCCTCAAGTTTAAGCCCAGTAGATCAACAGTTTATGGCATTCTTCCCGTTGCTGTTTACTCCAGAAAATGAAGCGGATTGGCATAGAGAAAAGTGGGACGCCCAACTTGAAAAAGTCAGCTTTTTAGACCTTGAATCGGCACGCCTGAACACCCTCATTAGCGAATGGGATCGTCTCAAAGCTGAAGTCCGCAAGGAGAAACGCTTCATTATGCCTCCACTTCATTTGGATGATCGTGGGTTTGCCACTTCCGGGGGGCTACTCACTTTTGCTAAAACCGAGATGGCGCCCTATTTTCTAGCCAATGGTGAAGGCGATTTAGCAATGTATTATCGGGATGAAAGCAGCAAAACATTCAGTGTCGCCTATCTCGACACCTTGACCAGGAGGGTCACCTCAAATATCGTAGGTCTAGGTCTCTTAGCTCGGAATTCCGATCAGGGATATGAAGACACTAAGATGACGATAGCGGCTTATAGCGGGCCGGGCCAGCAAGATCGCTATTGCAATGTCACGATCATCAACGACACCTTGCAGGTGCGAGAGACCTGGAATCGGGTGCCTCGAAACATCTACACGCTGGCCAAAGTGATCAATGGCGCTATTCTTGAGCCGCAATTTGTTGGCCAGCTCATCGGCTACACAGGAGGACAAACCGATGAGATTTGGCTGAAAGGGAAGGCCCCACAAGGATTAGATCAAGGAACAACCTTAAAGCTCGGGATTGATGCGCCTACACATATAGGGATATTTGCAGGGACGGGCAACAGTTCAAGCACCTCCATACAACTAAAAGAAGAGCTACAGGCAGATTTGCCCGAGGCGTGTAAGATATTCGTAGACGGTGTTTCCCAGCAACTTCGCTTGATCAGTGGCGGGAGTAAAGGCTCCAAAGCGCTGGTCGTGAATTCGACAGTACAGATAAGCAAGGATGCTAAGGTTTGGGTACAAATACCTCCCCAATTACTGGAATTGGTAACGATCACGGAAGGTGTGACGAATACTGGTAAGCCCATTACGGCACTTAAGGTGAAGGGGGATATAACGTTTCTGAAAATTCCCGGCATCCCCTTGTTTCGACTGGCATACGACTATTTCAAGCATGCAACGCCTAATAAATTACCGGGATCGCGCTTAGTGACGGTGCAACCTCTTCGGCCTCAGGGCGACGTGGAGCTAAGTCCGGAAGTAGCCCCTTTTTCTGGTCAGGCCAAGAACATCAACGGTTGGAAATCCAACTCGCCGGGTAATAGCCTCCAGTTCTCTAAACTTGGCTTTACGACGTTTTATGAGGAAGCCTCACTTGCCTTGGACGGCAAGTCTTATGCGGAAACTTCGACCTTGGAAATAGAACATTCAAAAGGCTTTAGCATCGAATGTTGGTTATCTATTGGAAAAGGAGGCGCTCAGACAATTCTAACGTTTGGCAAGCAGGACTTAGCTCTTTATCGCCTCCTCTTGGATGACAGTGGTAAATTGAATTTTGAAATGTTCTGCCTCGACGTTGGGATGCCAGATTTAGGTAAAGTTATCCGGATTGCTTCTGCCGACATTATTCCCACAGGAAAGTGGGTGCATGTAGTTGGAGTCGTATTGCCAAATGGGAATGGTGAGTTGTTTGTCAATGGTAAAAGTGCCACAGGGAAACTTTGGAGTCAATTTCCGAACTACGGAAAATCTGACTTCCAGGCTAGCATGCAGCTTGGTAAGCATCACTTGGGAGCTGTTGCTCCAGCCACTCAATATCAAGGTCGAATTGCCTTAGTGCACATATGGGATAAACCACTTAGTAAAGCTGATGTGGACCAACGAACACAAAGCGGAATCGACCTGAATACAAGTGGGTTAATTGCTTCCTGGCGCTGGAAAGCAGGACGAACTGATACAACAATCCCTTTGAAGTATTTTATCGACAATGGGCAAGGCGGTGTAGAAGAAGTAGATCAAATCCCAACGGCAGCCGGCCCCAACAATGTACCTGCTCAGCCCAAGTTTTTGACCCCCGTTCAGGTAATGGGCGCATTCACTTTAGAAAGTTGGCTGAAACCTGACTTATCCTCTAGCGAGGCTACTGCTAGTGATGTGCGAATAGTCCATAACAATGGGCGGACGAAATTTGTCGCTGGTTTATCACGAAGTACTAGCGCAGAGGCTAAGTTGGTACTCGGCTTGAACAACGTGTTTTTAGCGACTAAAAATGCGGTGATTAAGGACAAGAAGTGGCAGCACATCGCAGTACGCTTCAATCCCGCTTATGCCGTGAAATTTGATGGCGGTTACCTCAATTGTAGCGGCGAAGAATACTTCAATTTTCAGGAAGAGTTGTCGATAGATCTTCGCGTTGAGTTAGAGCGGACAGCTGGAGAGTATGGCCTCTTGTCAAAAGGACGATTAGAAGATGGAGAGGCGACTGGTGTACCGTTTTCGGTCTTTCTTCAAGAGGGGAAAGTAGGGCTGCGCTATGAAGATGAAAGTGGCCGGCAAATAGCTGAATTCAAGACCAAGGCGCCGGCTGTTTCGGCAGGAAAGGATAGCACGATCACTATCATTCGCCGCAAGATTCAGGCGCCTTCGATGGGTTTGCCCGCCGATGAATTAACCGACCTGTTTAATGCCGATCAACACCTGACGGCACTCGAAGACCTCTCACCGAGAGACCTCAAGCAGAACTATAAATTGACGAGAAGCCGTTTGATTGATTTGCGAACGGAGCAGGGCTGGACAGATCAATCTGATTCTTACAAGGCTTTGGATCAGTTTACCGATCGCGCTTTTGCCACTAGGGAAGAATTTATAGAGGCGCTCAAAAAGCATACGACCGACAGTTGGGTGAACGGCAACCTGGAAAAAATAGCGAATTATGCCGACCGGAAGGTGCGAGAGCGGGTAGATGATAGTGGCAGAGCGAACATGTTGGTAGGTATGCAACAGCGCTCCAATCAGCCCAGCGGAGCAATGGGCAGCGGCATGCTGGGCATGCTAGGTCCAAATATCATGAGTGGTTTTCAAGTAGAGATCTATGTGGATGGGGTGGAGCAAACAGTAGTAGGCAATCACTTCGCTGACAGCAGTCGGTCGATTGGGAAAAACCTACAGGCCTTGGAAATCGGCCGTATGGTTCGAGCGAATGAAGAAAAGCCCTTTGCTGGTACGATAAGTGAAGTTCGCATTTGGGGACAGGCATTGAGTATCGATAATGACAAGAAGCCCATTTACGATGCCAACCAATTGGCTTCCTGGTGGCGATTTGAGGAGAATGGAGGCACGACGACCGTTGATGCAGTCAGTACCATTGAGGCAAGTTTTAGTGATCACTCCAAATTGCAATGGGTAGACTCTCCTCATCTGGAGCAAAACCTACTAGAAGTACTTGTTGATGGACGATCGGTGCCTGCTGAATCCTTGACCGTCGCATTTAACAACGATGCGAGCAAGATCAATCAATGGAAAAACTGGTATGACGATAATGGAAAGCAAGCTCAGTTTACCTTGGGTGGTGTATTGAACAGTCAAGGGCATGTGGACATGTCTTACTTGGGGCATCTGGAGGAAATCCGAATTTGGAATCAGTTACGCAGCAAAGAGCAAATTCTCGATAATCTCTTTTCCAGGGTACGAGAAGACCGTAGCCAGTTGATCGCCTATTATAACTGTGACGGTCATCGGCAAGTACTGGATCATGGCAATCGAGGACACCATCTAACTCCGATGGGAGATCTCTTAGCCTCGTTCTTTCCCGTCTCAACCGCTCCGATCAATACCGATATTCCACAAGTGCGGTCAGAATTGGCGGAGATTAATAGTTCTTTTTACGAAAAGATTGATGCGACACCGGCCGTGCAAGAATATGGTGATTTGCAGCAACTGGAGGCTGGGCAGATGCTTGGCGTCATGAAGCGCTGTTATGCTTACATTCAAGATGGCGTATGGCATCTCTTTACGGGCTTTAAAGTGGGCAATTTGGTCACCGAATGGATCGGCCAGGTTCAGTTCAACCCGCAGGTGATGGGCTATGTGGAAGGAGCGCCACCGGTGCCTAGTGAGAATATGACCGAGGCTGCTTTAAAAGACTTAGGGCATACTTCGCGTTCTTACATTGGTACAAGTGAGGTGGAACTGGTTCAATCGCAAAACCTTGCATACACTGTTTCACATAATAAAGAGAGAGCGTTTAATGCAGCCTTCCAAACGGAATTTGAACGCAAGCTTAAAGTCGAGATAGATACGGTCATAGCACCTTTGGGATTTGGGATAAATATTGCTGGAGCCGTAGAATTCGGCGGAAAGTTCAAGCTTGGACTGGCCGGGTCGAGTGCATTTAATCTAACGGATAGCAATCGGGTAGGGCGAAATACGGAAAAGAGTATCAGTGTGTCCCTCGGTGGTGGATGGGAAGACCCTAGCCAACAGCTCAATAGCGATATGTCTCGGCGATTTCAGCCTGCCAATATGGGCTTTGCGTTGGTGCAATCCGACACAGCTGATGTTTTTGCCCTTCGTATGGTGCATAACGCTAGCCTGGTGTCATTGCGTTTTAGCCCAAATCCGGATATTCCTAAGGATGTCAATATTATTCCCTTTCCGATTAATTCGCATTATACCAAGCAAGGGACACTCGATGGCAGAGTGGGCTACGATCAATCAGGGGTAGTACTCGATCCAGATTATCGCAATGCTGAAGGTTATGGCGAGTACAGTTATTTCAAACCTAAAGAGGCCTATCGACTAAGGAATCAAATTGAAGCGAGGAAGCAGCAGTTAATTAGTGAATTGGAAGGGGAGTTATCACGTTCAAGCGCCATCCTAAAAGGAATGGGTGGTGCCATTGGAATGGGATTAAGTGCCTTGCCAACATCGATTGGAGGTTTTGTGGCAGCGGGGATGCATTCTAGTGGAGGCATTGGGGCAGGAGTGGCAGGTCTTACCCATTCATTAGGGAGCTTAGCAATGGTGTTTGAAACCCTGGGGCTTACTGATCAGAATTTTAATAAAGACCTCCCGCGTAGATTCTCTGAACGTGATATAGCAAATACCTATGTCTGGACGGCTGACGGGGGCTTCTACGCTGAAAATACCAGTCTGATGGAGTCTATCCAGGAGGTGACGTCAGGATCCTATCAATTTGGAGGAAGTTTTGATGGGGCGATGGTTTTTGGGTACGGTGGTGACATTGGGCCACAGTATAGTTTTGAAATGAACGGCTCGATGGGTGGACACCTTAGCACCACGAAATCCAAAACCAAAGATGAAGACGTATCCTTTAGCATTAAAGTAAAGGCTGATCCTCCTGGTGATTTGCAAGCTTTTGAAAAGGTGAATGGACAGTGGGAGCGACAATATGATGCCAACGGCAATGCCGTCAACAAAGCTGGCAAAGTAGATGCCTACCGCTTCATGACCTTCTACCTGCAGCCGGATGCAGAACACTACGATGAGCTCTACAGCAAAGTCATCGATCCAACCTGGTTTTTGCAGAGTAATCACCCGAACGCAAATGCCTTGCGGCAGGCCAAGCTCAATCGCAAGCGACCAGCTTGTTGGCGTATCATGCACCGGGTAACCTTCGTTAGTCGAATCTTGCCGGAAATTCCGGATGCTACCCAGGCTCCTTTGGAGAGCTCGATGCGGGCCATCAATGTCAACAGCCACTGGGAATTGATTCGTAGCATTGATCCATTACTCTCGGCAAACCCGAATATTATAGCAGGCGATCATGCTACTTTCGTCCGCGAGTTGGAACGAGCCGTCAAAAGTCGCCTGCCACATTTGGGATGGGAGAAAGAGGAGGTGCGTAATGAACTCATTGCCATCTTTAAGGCCTACTACGGCATCTTGGATTAAGACATCTACAGAGCTATTCTATAAAGAATGAGGTATTGGGGCTATTTCAGTGGATCTTCCTGGAATAGTCCCTTTCTTTATATAGAAATCGAACCCCTGGAAATGACTGTATCCGAACTCCTAAACTTCATCACCCAATTCTCCGAATGCTCCTTACCCAAAGCGGCTTGGACCCATGAAGCGCACTTGATCGTAGCCATCTGGCACAATTGGCACTTCCCTTACGAAGAGGCTTTCGAGCAAGTGAAAGCTAAGATCATCGCCTACAACGAGGCAGTTGGCACAGCCAATACCGATACCTCTGGTTATCACGAAACCCTCACTCGCTTCTGGATGATCCTGAGTAGGAACTTTCTCTCAAAGAATAGTTTTAGTGGAGTGGAAGAAGCTTGCACTGCATTTACTCAAAGCGAGTATGCAGACAAAGCCATCCCCCTGGCGTATTACTCCAGAGAACGCCTCTTCTCCGCCCAAGCCCGCCACCAATGGGTACAAGGTGACCAGCAAGCACTACAACTACTTGAGCGCGAAACCAAATAAGGCATGATTCAACTGATCGACGAGAATTTCAACGTACACGCGAAACGGATTCCCTCGCTAGCCCCAGGCATGCAGGTGATGGAGCGTGCAGGTTTGACCTATGTGGACAGTGGCCTGTCCTGCGATACCTTCAACATTATCCACGTGACAAATGGCCAGCTGCTGGAGCAGAAAACCTTGCATGAAGCCTTGGACCATTATCGAGCAACGGATCGAGACTACTGTTTGTGGATCAATGAACAAGAATTATCGCTAATTGAAAACAGCTTAGGCGGGCTGGGATTGGCGCGACAAAACGAAGAGGTCGGTATGGTGCTGGATGCAGCCTCGCACCAATTGGTAAGCCATCATAAACACGCCCACATTCGAATTGTAGATAGCCAGAAAGCGCTTGTAGCTTATGCGCAAGTGATCGCTGAAAACTGGAACCCGCCGGACCAGAATGTCTTGGCTTACTATGAGGCAACAGCTGCTCACTACCTGAATGCCGGCAGTGGAATTATTTTACTCGTATATTATTACCAGAATCAGCCTGTTGCTACCGTCGAATTGTTTCCTACCGATGAGCAAGTGCTCGGTATCTACGGGCTGGCTACCAAAGCTTCTGTTCGAGGTATGGGTATTGGTTCTGCGATGATGACCTATGCCTTGAACCTGGCTAAGGAGCGTGGGTATACTCAAGTTGTGTTGCAGGCATCTGCAGATGGTTTGGGTATTTACCAGCGGATGGGTTTTGTGCAAGAGACCATGTACTACGAGTATGCTTAAAATAGAAACCAGAGATTTAAGCGATAAGGAACGAAAGCAGTTGCAGCGCTCGCTAGCAGGGTTCTGGAAGGAGAGTATTGGCGTTGGCATAAGCGTTTTCGTTTTTGCTACGCTGGTGGGTATCTTACCTTTTGTGCTCATCGATCGCCTCGAAGAATGGATCGGTGAATATGAGGGGCTATACGTTAGCGCTGTTATAGTTGTAGCAGCTATCCTGGGCCTTCGCATTGTACAGCAAACACTAAGCCTGGACTATCCTGAGCGTGGGCCATTGCAAGACGTTCGCGTAGAAGTGCTGCGGGTGAGTACTTCTCGCGCCATTCAACGAGAAGACCCCGAAGACTTTGGTATTTCCTTTTACATCGATGTGGAACTGGATGGCGAGTGTAAGACAATCTTTTTATGGGGGCAATATCTGGACCTCTTGGATTATGAAGGACAATTTCCCAATACAGAATTCATCCTGATCCGCCGTAGCGATACCAAAGAGGTGATGGACTTACAGGTAAAGGGCCGTTACTTTCCGCCAGAACGCGTATTGCCTTTTTTCCCCGATTCGGAATGGCGAAATGGGACTATACCTCAGGATGGCCAAATCCTCGATCTGTGTATAGATGAGGTGGACTAGGTGCGGGCGATAACAGGAAAGGATTCACTATTTCTTCCTGTGGTTCACGTAATGGACTTAGCGCTTAAAAGCTTGCCCGGACATATACTGTTTTACCGATTCTTGCTCCCTTCCATTTCGAAGGTCTTTGATCCCGACATTTATCGTCGGGGGAAGGGTTGGGGATGGGTTGAGCTGCTAATTATCGTATCTTTCTCAGCACTTAGTGATAGCAGTAAGCATGACCATCAACACCAATTTGACCCGAATCCTTCTCCTAATGACCTTATCCAGTATCCTTTCTTTTTTCGGTTGTGGCGGCCTTTCCGGGCCGACGCTGGAAGTCATCGAACACGCCGATTTTCGTATCGAAAAGCGCACGGTAAAAACGAAACGCTTCGATTACAATACAGGGCAAACAAGGCGCTCCAGCCACACCAAATACCGGATTTATTACAAAGACGAATTAGTAGAGTTTCCCGAAGCCCTGAACCGTGGGACAGGTGTTTCGGGCTTGTGGAAAGTATATGTGCTGGAACACGCACCTCATCCTGCTTTGCTAGCTGGGAGCCAAAGCGTTTATCTGGTGACGGCGGAAAATGGCGAAGTTCAGATTGCTCCGGTTCATGAACAAAACTCCTCTTTTGCCAGCCTGCAATGGTTGGATATAGAAGCAGGCCAACCAGGACTGAAGTATGATGTGTATCGTTCGGATGATTCAGATCTGGATAATGTCCTAACCAAAGGTGATTTTTTGTTGGTCAATAACAGTACGGTCGTACAGGTGAGCGACCTGAGTATCTATCCGTTCCGCAGAAGCGCAGACTTAACCGCTAATTTTTACGCGAACCAGGTCGTTGGCTTTTCTCCGGATAAAGAGAAGATCGTATTCATGGGCACAAGGGACCTGGCACCAAGGGTGTATGAGTATGCCTTGTTGCTCTACGATTATCGCACCAATGCAACCAGCGTTCTGCCGTTTGATCGCAGTGCTTGTCGCTTGCACGAGCCGTATGAAGCTGCGCCCAAGGGTTGGATGGATACCTTCTTTCGTTGGGAAGAAACGACTGATGAAGGCATTCAATTGATGGGTAAAACACTTGATCAGCTCCCTCCTTGGGAGGGGAGGTTCTCCGATACGGGGTCCTATCAACTGAGTCCGGTGGCTGCCGAGATGAAAGATACTTTTGCCCAATTCGTGCAACAGTTTTTGGAGCTGGATGATTCGGCGATGAAGGTGGAGCAATATGGCGATCGTGAAAGCTATGAGGTGGTTGTCGGTGAGTACCGATTTGGGATTGCCTATTATGACGACCTCCGATCGAGTGGCTTTTCAACTTCCTTCCTGAATGACGATGCGCCGGAGAGCTTCGAAATAGTCAAACGAGTAGGAGAAGCCTTTAATGCGGAGTTGCGCGCTGGTAAATACCAGGAATTATTCACTGCTTATTAATCGTTCAGAGATACTCTTTATGCTTCATCACTACCAAACGATTATCTGGGATTGGAATGGCACCTTGCTTAATGATATTTCTCTGTGCGTCCAGATTGCCAGCGGGATATTGGCATCCCATCAAGACCGAGAGCTTAGTGTCGAGGAGTACAAAAATGCTTTTGGATTTCCCATCACCGCCTACTACGAGCGGATCGGTATCGACTTGCAACGGGAGTCCTTTGAAGTACTCACCGAGCGCTTTATTAGCCAATATGAAGCGGCTGTAAGAACTTGCGCCCTGCACGATGGTGTAAGAGAGGTCTTACAA